>Ga0123354_10006790_pt1 | contig 17072 bp, 6 predicted proteins | sample TergutLab28metaG_2_FD_97872 | JGI IMG/M metagenome (GOLD analysis project Ga0123354, IMG submission 97872) | Labiotermes labralis P4 segment gut microbial communities from Petit-Saut dam, French Guiana - Lab288 P4 | ecosystem: Host-associated > Arthropoda: Insects > Digestive system > Gut ...
AGTAATTGTTACCTTCTATTCTGAGTTTCAAACGGTCATAACTCCGTAACCGTCCAAAATCGGACACATGTTTATATGAACTTTTTTGATCACAAAGACCTAGGAAATCACCTCCTGCAGTTAAGCCCTAAAGTCGTGAAACACCCTGTATAAGTGCATTAGTTGGTATAATAATTGAGTGATTCATATTCCTGTTCATACAGAAAGTATGCTTAAAAGTAGGTGAAATGAAGCTATAAATTGCGTAATTTTGTGGTATTCTGAAGCGTTTCATTTGGTATGGTCTATACACTTTCTTGCTAAAGATTTATCAAATATCATGTGAAATGTTTACAGCGTCACCACAACAAGAGTTTTTATTCAAAAATAACATAAAATGTACCATAAGAATATAGAATCCTTATCAATACCTTGCTTCTAGCTAGAAAACATAATTTCAGACTTGCCATAGTGCAAAAAAAAGTTTTATTTTTGCCACTGCCCTCAGCTAAACCTTCCCACCAGACAGCATATCTTAATGCAGAAAACAGACACAGTTTGAAGCAATGAATTACAATGTAATTAATATTCGCTAAGCAACACTGGCTGCCTAACTTTGCCGCAAAACTTTGAAATTTATTTAGACTGGAGAGAAACCAGTAATGTGACTCACCGTACCCACATAATACCCTGTTGCGTGTTCGGTACGACACTCACTCTATAATCTCAATAAGTTTAAGTAGTGTGCAAAGTGTAACAGGCCGTTATAAAGCTTCGTGCCTGCCTGCAAGTAAGCATGTAGGGGTCGCTTCCACCCAGCCATTCCGAGGTAATTAGCAAGTGTGACATAATGAAGTAGTGTGTAATTAGAGGGTGGAAGGGGCAAGGGGCAGAAGCGTTGTTGATGAAGAGGGGTGCAGTTAAACACAGAGAGGTGGGATACTATATCACAGGAACGACATCTGTTTCTGAAGCAGAATTCCCAAACTTTGCACATTCCGTTTAAGTAATCAGTAAATAACTCCTTCCTTCATTATGTTAAATGACCCTTGTTTCAAATAAAACACTTTTATGTGAGGTCACTCTGAAAAAAGAGAGAGTGGGTGCTAATATTAGACACGGTTTTATAAACTTTAAATGAAAGTTTCTGTTGTACTTTTTGTTACCACAGCACGGAAATACTTCAGGCTTAAAAACGTAAATGTATTTGAAAGTTAACTGAATGTTTTTTTGGGGTGATACAAGAACCGTCAAGATTATGAGAGATGTCTTGCGAGACCCTTGATTAGAGCGAAGTCTCGAAATTTAAAAAGAAAACCCCTGTTTTACGAACCCAGATTTAAATTACCATTCATGGAGCGGGAAAAAAAAGGAACCAAACGTAAATTAGGCGTCGAAACTCTATTGGGCAGTGCGGGAGTAAGAGGAGGCTTTGTGGTACCTTTATTGGAATGAGATCTCTTAATTACAAAATGTGCCGGACATTCAAAGACAGGTCCGTCTTTCTCGAAGTAACCTAGTTCAAGATGTAATGCAAAGACTATGCACGTAACGTACGCACTGACACACTGAGAGAAAACGGCATTTGGAGAATATCAGGCCTACTTCAACAGATGAATTTAACACAGAATATTATCGTTATGGAACACGTTTAATTCTATTTATATGCTCCATCCTGTGGGTAAAAATTAACACAGGCTTCTCTCAGCAACAATAAACTTTGAAGCCATATGAGGAGACATTGTGTGTGTCATAGAGGAGGTAACGTGTTGCAATATAAAGCACACATCAAATATGTGAAACACCCCACCAAAAAAGTCATATTATAGACCCCAACCGCGGTGGCACAGTGGTTAAGGTGCTGTGCTACAAATCGGAAGGTCGTTGGTTCGATTCCAGATGGTGTCATTGGAATTTTTTATTGATATAAAATCCTCCCGATCGCACTAATGTCCTGGGGTCGACTCAGCCTCTAACAGAAATGAGTACCAGGAGCATTACCTGGGGGTAAAGGCGGCCGGTGCGTAAGGCTGACAACCTTACCGCCATCCTGTGCAGTTGTTACGAAATCTGGGAACCTTAACTTCCTGGGACCCTCTGGGCCACTCTAGGCCTGTAACGGGACTGCTTTTAATAGACCCCAACAGACAGAGGAGAATGAAAGTTATGCAGAAGAACACACAAGAGAACTGTCAAAAAAGTAATAGGCATTATAAATTTAAAATTTAATGGGGTATTTACTGCAATCAATAACATTGTTAATAGACTATTGTGAGAGCCAGAATATCTCAGTGACTACAGTGACTAGACTAATAATTGGAGGAAGTTTAATCTGTTAGATATTCTACAAAACCAAGAGATTTTTCTCTCCCTGAAAACGTCGAGGCCGGTTCTAAGATCCACCCAGCCTTCTGTTCGATGGGTACCTGAGGCTCTGTCTCTGGGGGTAAAGCTGCCGGTGTATGAAGCTAACCACCCACCTCCATCTGGTGCTGAGTTGAATAATGATTGCAGCTATGCCTGCACTTCTGCATATGCTTTCATAGTGTGGAGTTTAATTAAGGACACACACTTCCCCCTTACGTCAATTTATGAAAGACGAAACTATTTCTCCAGGATAGGCATCCCACTGTGATGAAGATAAACACAGTAATTTCGGCTTGTTTTATTTTATGAATGTTGTACAGTTGAAATATATACTAAACATACCGACATGAGAATTGAATTAATGTAGCTTACACGATAACTTTCTTTGGCTACTCTAATTTCACCTGACGATAGCTTCTTCGCCTAAGCAGAAACATGATGCGCATTAACGTTATGTAATAACATAACACGAAACTTGGCTGTGATTAACGGCCTTCACCCTCCACCCTTTACAGAATTATTTCATTACTGCAATACCCAATAACGGCCAAAGTATTTTCATTTTTACGATAAAATCTTCGACATGTTCCATAAAGTGCGCACTGCCTAAGCAATCCATTATTTCAGAAAATTATGGAGTGTATCATTGAATGAAATAAGTGTTGACGTGTGTCAAATACAATAAACGTGACATCTCTGTGCTTAATTGAAAATTACGGCATAAATGTATATGGAGAAGGGGAGGCGTAACTCAGATAAAAATGCATTAATACAAAATACTAGTGTCAACACAAATGGTACGCTGGATTGCCTTGAATGTGTCACGTAATGCTTTCTTCTTCTTCTTTTTACGCAACAGTCCTCAGTCGGCCAGGGTCTCCTCATTCACGAAGTCTCTAGAATATCGCAAAACGACGCACCACAGTCAGTAGGTCTCCTCTGGGCGAGTGATCAGTTCGTCGCAGAGACCTCTACCTGACAACACACAACAATCACAACAGACAGATATCCATGCCCCCAGTGGAATTCGAACCCACAATCTCAGAAGACGAGCGGCCGCAGTCCTACTCCTGAGACCGCGCGGCCACTGGGACCGGCCGCTTAATGATTCAACTTACAAAAATTCCTAATCTTCTTATTTTGTTGAGAAAATAACAGAGAGGCCCTAAACATTTTACCTTTACAAACCTTTATAAACTAACGAAGTTTTATTTATTCACCAACTGATGCACTAGTGAGTTGTCTTAAAAAACAATATTAAAATTTACATTAAAATTTATATTAAAGGAGAACAATATTAAAATTTACATTAAAATTTACATTAACGTAAATTAATTAACTAATATTTTTCTCCTTTAATTTAAATTTTAATGTAAATTTTAATATTGTTTCTTAAGACAACTCACTAGTGCATCAGTTGGCGAATAAATAAAACTTTGATACTATCAAGTTGCACGGTACGAATGTGAAAACTTTGTAAACTATTTCTCGTGTGTTTCATACTTATTTAATTACTTTGAAATGTACATGTTTTGTCGCAGTTATAATTGTGTGGTATAATCATTTAGAAATCTGAAGTTAATACTTCGATGGCAAGTGATTTTAAACCCTCATTCTCTTCTGTTTTACTGCATCACCTTACTTGGCAATGACAGGCTAAAATTATGTAAGCCACAAAAAATGGAGGGCTTACTCAGGCATGGGCTATAACATTCTTTGACAGTGTGATTAATTGGTTGCTTCGTGCGGTAACTGAAGCCGTTACGCCGGTGTGAGTGTTAATGCTAACATTATGTGTTGCTGCTGCTAGGCCCCAGTTAAGCGCTGCCCTCTCTCGCTTGTTATGTTATTAATTTTCATGAATTATGTGACGTAATAAACATGGCAGCAGCAAGAGAAGGAGAAAACAACAGAAAAGAAGTTGTAGCTAGTTTGTGTAGAAGAAATACCGAGGAGACTAAAGAGCACAAAATGGCACCATTTCCTTTGCCTCGCAAAATATTTTGAAATGGAGAGGCATTTTTTTGTTTGACAATGAAATAATATAATTATAACTAATTAACTAACTCCGTGGAACAGAGTCGTCCTTGAGAAACTAACAGGCTCCCGGCTAGACAAGAAATTCTCTGCATTTCATGGAATCCGAAGGTTCATTGTCGCATTTACAACATGCCACCACCAGCCCCCCTTCTTAGCCAGATTAATCCAGTTCCTCTCACCCATCCCACTTCCTGAAGATCCATTTTAATATTATGTTACCATCTAAATTATATGACTATAGGCTGTTTTAATCATAAATGTGCTGTATTTTCGGGCAGAAATGAAATTATTGATGTTCGTATTTAAAATTTTAAATCTGATATTTCTTGATAAGCTGGTGTATTTGGTGATGGGTGTTAAATGACGTCGTAGAATGACAACGTTGAGAGTCATACGACTGACTGATGCGCTGTGTGGCAAATTCGCTGTTAGTCAGTTGCTGGAGAGTTATTGAGTACCGCCTGAATAAACAGACATTTCTAATTAATTTAAGCATCTGAACCATGAAACATGTCTACATTGCATACTAAAACTGACAGTACACAAATTCGGTCTCCATTACAAGAACGATCTGTCCATGCTGTTACGGTAAATGGTCGTCACTTAGTCTGTGAATAATATGAATATACACATAAACTGCCAATCCCAGTGGCCGCGCGGCCTAAGACCTCTCGCTTGCTGGGATTACGTGTTCGAATTCCGCCGGGAGCATGAACGTCTGTCTCTTTTGAGTGTTCTGTGTTTTCAGAGATCTCTGCTTCGGGCTGATCACTCGCCCAGAGGAGTCCTACAGAGTGCGCTGTGTCTGAGTTTCATAGTGAAGCCTCTTTAATGGGGAGGCCCTGGCCCACTATTGCGCCATGGTAAAATATACACATAAATATATAAATGTATACACATACACACGCACACATCTACTATGTGAACGGTCTGGATACCGTTTTAAAGACATGGTACGTGAAAATATCCACTGCGCCTTAAAGGGTTAATTAGTATTTTGCCTAAGCAACATACTTACTAAAGTTTTACCAGCTATCTCACTAACTGCTGTTCAAATTATCATCAAACACCTGTCTGACTAACGTACCAACTGATATTAATCTATATGATAACGGACAAAGCAACAAAGCAATCAAGTAATTTGTTACATATCTGAGTAAATGAGAGAGCAACAAATTACATAACAAAGAAATTAACATACTAGCTGTCAGATAGTTAATTTATTAATTGAGCTAACCGTGCCAATACTAAATTTGATATATGTTTGTCCGTGCATCGTTGTATAAGCGTAGAGAAGAAAACCAACTAAATGCTACTGAATGCAGTATCATCTAGATGGTTTTCTTCTCTACGCGTGCCAATACTAGTTAAGTGTAATACTAGAGAGCATAACCCATAAATTACGTGTCAAATAAATCCTACATGTCTTTCTAAATGACTAAGTAACTGTCCACTCTAAGAGCTTAATGACTGACTTTGTAACAAATAGATTCGCAAGCCAGACAAGGCAGATGTTCATAGAATACCTAATCGAGTTTCTCGTAAAATAAAGAAATACATTCAGCAACAAAACATGCAATAACGTGAACAGTCGTAAAAGTATTATTAGCTTCAATTCACTTTACGTCGTCACAACTTGGTTCCACATTTCCTGTCACTAAGTCGCACCGCCAGTAATGTGCAGGTGCTCCGCACCAAAGCTGTAAGTTCCTTCCCTCGTTTGGAACTCACACATTTCATTGTCGTATTCAAAATATTTCGCAATCTGGACCTGAGTGCCAGATGGTGATGTATGGTCAATTTCAGGTTCCAGTTGCTTAACCCTCGGGAAGTATGATTTTAATATCAGTTGGATATGACGTTTGGTGAGCTTCAGAGCCAGCATGAACGTGATTCAAAAAAGGAGTCCCAGCTCCTTGCATCTATCGTGTTAAGATTTCTCCAGCCCATAGCCGATGATTCCAGCCTGCGCATTTCACTTATCTCTCTACACAGGCCAAAAGCTAATGTATTTATCCCGAGTCTCGATAAGAAGTAAGAAAACATTTCAGAGACGTCGACAGATGTGTACGGAGGAATGGTAGACTAGTGACCACAAGCGAACATCGAAAACTCCCAAGAGGTTAGCCTGCCCAAATACCACGTCCAACACAAATCAGAGACGACTGCTACAGGACTGAAGGCGGTCGCGATGACTAACAGTCTTTACTACATCCTTTATGTATGCCTACTGTCCTTTACTACAGACGTACCATGTCTACCTGAGTTTCTGTCTTACGTCTCCTCGCATTTCCCGGCGCAAACACCTCCGCCTCTTGCATTGCTCTCATTACGTGTACATGTACACCAGCGGGACGCTCATCGTAGAGTTGGAGTACCTGATTACGTAAATATATCAACACAAACATATTTATTCACAAGGCACTCTTACAAACAACAAAACATCAATGCTTACAGTCAATGTGCATAACTTGAAATAAATATTTGTCTGTTTCAACATACCAAATACAAACTGGACAGAGCAAGGAGGCGCCACATAAAACACCAGCAAATTGACATAGCTGTGTGGCCACAAAGTAAGACCAAAAAAAGGTCAGAGCACAACCAAGGATTCCAACAACGAACTGCTACGCACACCGAAACATACTTTTGAAATACAGCGGGACGCTATCAAATTCCGGTGTTACCGCCATGAAGTGCGGTCGCTGAGTGCCAAAAGCAACTCACCAAACAACCAACCAACCAACTAACCAACCAACTAGCTAACCTCTGGTACGTACCAAAGGACGTGAGGACAGAGGGGAAGAGATAGGTCAGGCACAGTTCAGAGCCGTGAGATAGCGTGTCACCGACACTTCTAGTAGAGCAGTGACGTAACACGGCACAGCATGAATTTCAAGAACAGTCGTGACTTTAGTAAGCGCAGGGAGGTGCCACAACGTGAGCAATTGGAACTGCTGAACGGAAATGAATATTCATAAAATTGTAAAAAAATGAGTTAATTTATCATTTCAGTGGCCTAAAGTTTATGTTCGCCGGTCCCAGTGGCCGCGCGGTCTGAGGCGCAGGTCTGCGACCGCTCGCCTGCTGAGATTGTTGGTTCGAATCCCACCGGGGGCATGGATGTTTGTCTGTTTGGAGTGTTGTCTGTTGTCAGGTAGAGATCTCTGCGACGAGCTAATCAGTCGTCCAGAGGAGCCTACCGACTGTGGTGCGTCGTTGATTGTGATCTATAAACCTCATGAATGTGGAGGTCTTGGCCCACTGAAGGGCTGTTGCGCCAGAAACAAAGTTTATGTTGAGAAAACATGGAGCGGGGGGAGGGGTGATGGATGGGGGCTTTCGTAATTGTATAGGGTACACACACAGTAAGCTGTTATCCTATATCACCCTATATCGTGGCCCATTACAGAACAGTTCTTCAAAAAGCAATAGTCGTCACGCTAGCCTATAAATTACCCTTCTTTATGGATTTCATCCTTCAAATAAAGTTTTCAAACAGTCCGAGCCAAGGTATTACACTAAGCCACATAAAGCTCTTTTCTAAAACCCGTTTTAATATTATCTCCCACATACGCCTAGGTCTTCCAAGTGATCTGTCCGCCTCACGTTTTCAGACCATAATTGTACATGCCTACGTCATTTCCCGGTAGGTGGTACGGCTTCTTGTGATTTATGTTCCTCGATTTCGCCACCACGACACATTATAACTGGCGCACAATAAACTGTTACTGTGTTAAAGAACTGACTGCATGACTTCAAAATTAATTTCCTTTCATCGCAACAGCAAACTTAAGAACTACAAACACGTTCATATAATTGGGTGACTTCACATTTAAACAAGAACTGATAAGAGGCAAATTAATAATTAAATTTTCTGCGCATAAGACTGAAGACCTAAACAAGTATGTAATCTGTTATTTACTGATAGAGAATACTTTAGATAAAATAAAAAATAAGCTATCTTATCAGCAAAGTGCGTTATCATTCGCCTTCAAACGTGGCTGCTTGCTCTGCTTGTCTCAGATTAGTCAGAGGTCTTTTAAAATTCGTTTGCACGCTTTAAGGTTCTTCCGTAAATAGGTAACCATGGAGAACATTTCGTGTGCTTCGGTTTTAATCGGTGTATTTTTCGTTGTTCTCGGAGCCTTGTACACTTATTTTAAGCATAAATTCAGTTACTGGGAGAAAAAGGGTGTCACGTTCTTGAGGCCGTCCTTCCTGATGGGTAATTGTGGAGAATTGGTACTGCTGCGAAAGTCATTTGGAGAAACGTACACTGAACTTTACAACAAACTGGCGGGGAATAAATTTGGTGGAGTATATTTGTTGCATCGGCCACAGCTGATAATTCGAGATCCAGACTTGATCAAGGCTGTCCTTGTCAAAGATTTTGATCATTTTCATGATCATGGATTCGCATCTGATGAAAAAATTGACCCGTTATCTAGTAACTTATTTATGTCGAATGGTTCGAAATGGAGAGAACTTAGAACAAAACTGTCACCCACGTTCACATCCGGGAAGATGAAGCTGATGTTTCAGACTATTATTAATTGTGGAAAGGAATTAACGGAGCACCTGAAGACGCCAGCTGACCAAGGCGAAATGGTGGAATTTAGGGATGTACTTGCCAAATACTCCACTGACATAATAGCTTCCTGCGCTTTCGGCATAGAGTGTAACTGCCTGAAGGACCCAGACGCAGAATTCCGGAAATGGGGAAGGAGAATTTTCGAGCCCACTTTCGACGCGATTGCAAGAGGCATGCTGTACTTCCTGATACCATCTGTCTCGATTGCTCTCGGAATATCGAACACACCTAACGACATTATTACCTTCTTCCGAACGCTTGTACATGAGACCGTCAACTTCAGAGAGAAACATTCCATAAATCGGAACGACTTCCTGCAGCTGCTGATTCGACTCAAGAACAACGAAAGACTTGAACCCGATACTTCAACTGAAGAATTCGATGGAAGTAAGTATTGTCATGTGGGCCTTCAGTATCAGTAAATTTCACTTAGTTTCAGTTTATTGTACCTAAATATATTCTACAATTTGAACAGGAAAAACTCGAGACAAGAAACTACTTTGGGGAATCAGATTTATAGGAAAGAACAATATTAAAATGCATCCTACGAGATATTGTGTAAGGGTGTTGACTGGATTGGGCTAAATCTAAATAGGAGCAGCATGAATATTTCCCGAACCTTCAGATTCCATAAAGAAAGAAGGGCAGGAATTTTTTTGAATTTCCAAGCGACTATCAAATTTCAAAACAACTTTCTACCCCGTATTTCAGTAAGCATTATTACTTCTGTTGCTGGTGCTGAAATTCGTATTATTTCTCTTTAATTTGCCCTTTAGTATATTTAAGTTCATATTTGATTCTCAAGTACTCTCTGGAAGGTTAGGCCCGATTTACAATAAGGTTAAGCACTTGACCGCCCACGGTCAGAGAAATATCCTTTGCCTGTAAATGCATTTGTTCGCGGTCGTTCTGTGCCATGAACGTAACTGGTAGTGTGGACATTTCTATTCGAACACAGTGATGAAAACGTGACCGGCTCTCGGCTGTATTGTGAATGTCTCTACTGTAAATCGGGCTTTAGAAATATTCCTTGGAGAAAAGAAATCAGTCGGTTTAGAAGGTTCCTAATGGAAATTAAACTATAAGAAATGTCGTAACGTGATAAAGTTATTTATTAATAAATATAAATATAACGTGCCATATTGTGCGTTTTACCCTCGGCCGTTATAAGCACCTCTACACTCATAACGAGGGATGGCTGTCTGTAGCAGTAGAAACAGAAGGTAAAAAGCCGCCATTACAACAGCCTGCAATTGGATATACTCCTAGCGACACTTCAGTCCTCTTTCCAGCTTCGCAGGTTAGTTCTCAGAGATCTATACTCCATCCTTCCATATTCTTTGGATAATATAAATGGTCGGGTTTGCAGAAGTTCCACACTGAAATTACAGAAGTATCCTACAAGCCTGACTGCATAAACCATTAAATTCATCCCATCCGACAAAGACTGCTTGCTTCATCTCAGAGACAAATATTTCTTGACACTTTTACTCACGCGTGTTCTGCTGTCGGATTATGAGTGTAGGTAGGTAAAGGTAAAGCAGTCCCGTTACAGGCCTGGACAGGCCCAGAGGGTTCCAGGAAGTTAAGGTTCCCAGATTTCATGACAATGGCACAGGACGGTGGTAGGTTGTCAGCCTTACGCACCGGCCGCATCTACCCCCAGGAAATACTCCTGGTACTCATTTCTGTTATATGCTTAGTCGACTCCAGAGCCATAGTGCGATCGGAAGGATTTTATGTCAACGAAAAATCCACTGACACCAGCTGGGATCGAGCCAGCGACCTTCCGATTTTTAGCACAGCGCCTTAACCACTGTGCTACCGCGGTCCCCATGAGTGTAGGTAGCTATTCGGAAATATACAACACGAGGGCTATGTAATAAAAACCAACTTGGTGCACTATTTATCCCCATTTTATTTCATCAACAGTCAACTAAAAAGCACAACACGTACCAGTTGTTGTATGTACACAGTATACCTCCTGATGATGGGCTACAAATATGCCCGAAACATGTACAAGTTGATTGATGAAATAAAATGGGGATAAATAGCGCATCAAGTTGGTTTTTATTACATAGATATATCGAGATGCACGGTCAACAAAACATAAAATTTAACACGAGGACTATTGCAGCCTTTTTTATTTGCACTTTCTCTGTACGTCAGTTTTAATAACCTGGAACAAATGGATGATGATAAATTGTGGGGGGGGGGTACAGAAGGGTCCGCAACCTATTTGAATGAAATGTCCTGCAGTGAGTGAGTACAACCACAAAATACTCAGAAGAGTCTGCGTCCAGGCGAGGTTCGAATTGAGAACCTCCCAAATCGACGTTCAGAAGCTTGGCCACTTGACCCTAATTCGTCAATGATTCTTGTCCACAGAATCTGCTGGTATGACAATGGACGAGCTGGCAGCTCAAGTGTTCATTTTTTTTATTGCTGGCTTTGAGACCTCCTCTACCACCATGAGTTTCTGTTTGTACGAATTGGCATTAAACCCGGATATCCAGCGGCGAGTGCAGGACGAGATCGACAATGTGCTGCAGAAACAAGATGGGGAGATCACGTATGAAGCCATCCAGCAGATGGAGTACTTGGACAAAACCGTGGCAGGTAAGGCCGGCGTGTTAAGCTGGGTCCACACTTGTAACGTTACCGCGTAACGTAACACCGTATCGTGACATTGTGGAGGGGTCTCGTGACGGCGTAACGAATCAGAAGTTGGTTACGCGGCCACGTGACCAAGTAACCAACTTCTGATACGTTACGCGGTCACGAGTCCCCTCCAAACTGTCACGATACGGTGTTACGTTACGCGGTAACTTTACAAGTGTGGACCCAGCTTTACCTGAACTGGTCATGTGACCATGACATGACTCCTGTACTTTCCGTATGTCTGTTCAGTCTGCAGGATAAGAGTCAGACAGATATTCAGTGTGTGGGTGACACGTCACCTGACTAACTTAACTCCCTATTGTAGAACCGAAATTTTCAAAATTACTAACACAACACAGCCAGTGGCACGAACCTGAGCCAGCTTCATCCGCTTGCCATCGCAAGCTACTTTACATCCACCTTAACTATATCCTTTCTCTTTCCAAGTCACCGTTTCATTGCCTCCCCATCACGAACTGCATGCCTGGCATCTTAGCCATCTTCATTTCACTGTCATGAAAACAGGAGGTCTTCTTGAACAATTCGAACTTTGAAGATGATGCCACTACACTACCTTCATAGTCTGGGTACCGAATACCCATTGACTCAGGCTCACGTTCCATAAGAATAAACGCTCAATACTAGGCGACATGTGAACATCCCGGAGTTCTTAACATATTTACGTACGTCCCCGATTGCCAGCCCATCTCATTCGTCCCTCACAGACCCAAACGTATTTTCCTTGGCTCTTTGAATTCAGATTTTATTCCGTACATATCGCGTGGCTTAAAGAGGCGTTGAATAATTCTTGAGTTCCAAACTGCTTTGATTTAAAACCTTCATTCCTTCGTACACATTTTGAAGTTAACACTTTATCACCATCAGTGTTTACTTAGTTAATCCAAAATGTGATAACCTCAATAAACATAGCGTATGAGACATGATAACACAAAAATGCTTACGTAATAATAAAAAAGTGTTATAGTGCAAGGCAGTTTTGGAAACAAGAAAGTGTTTTACGTTGATTTCAGGTGTTTCTGTCTTAAGTGATTTCTCTCACACCAATACAAAACCGGAAATGGATGTTTCTCTTTCAGTATAGTCTTGAGCGCTTTCAGAAGGAGGCTGATGTCAGCAGCTTAGAACGGAACGGCACTAATGTTACTGTTACAGAGACACTACGCAAGTACCCGCCTGTGACCTGCCTGAACCGCGAATGTACCAAGGACTACTCAATACCAGGAACTCACGTGAACCTAGAGAAGGGGACGCAAGTTATCATTCCCGCCGAAGCACTACACCATGATCCACAGTATTTCCCTGAACCTGACAGGTTTGATCCTGAAAGATTCAGCGAAGAAGCAAAGAGGGAGAGGCATCACTACGTGTACCTGCCATTTGGGGAAGGGCCCAGAATTTGTATAGGTAAATATTTCACTACTTTTGTGACCTCTTGAGATGTCGTGGTCATGAGGATTAACATTACAGTCTTATCGAAAGTGACGTCATACAGTTAGTACTCTCGTACAGGCCACTGGGAACAAGAAGTCTATTTACTGGTCTATTTATCTGCTCTTTGATGTTCCTGCTCTTGTCTGTCTGCTTGCTTATGTAAGGTATTCAAACTATATGCGACCTTGTTATCTGTCCCCTCCTCTGCATACTAACACATAAGGCAGTGGCGTAGCGAGGGGGGTTCAACCCCCCCCCCCAAAAAAAAGTTCCGAAGGCCCTCCAAAATCGTGCCAAACTCAACCCGTTTGTGAAAAGCTGAAAAATTGCTGAATTTAAGACGCCAACACCCCAAGATGTTCGGAAAAAAAGGCAGTGAAATTCTAAAACTACTTGGTTCGCAAATGTTTTACATTAGCAATGACAAATAAATTGGTTGTCATCATAAGTAGTCTTAAAGTACCAAAAATTAAGAAAATTTTACTATACGAAATGAAATTTCTGTACCAAATTACAGCTGCCTCCAGAACCCCTGACGAGGGATCTATCGCCCCCAGATCCCCGTTCTCTTTCTCCTCTGTCCTCAACTGAATTTGTTGAACCCCCCGAACAAAATTCCTTGGTGCGCCATTTACATAAGGTGACCCCTAACGCACCACGAAGTCACAGAGCTCAGGTAGAAGTTTAGCTCTACTCGTTCTTAACCTCTACGAGAGATCCTACATATTTAATGTAAGCCTTACAACAATGACTTCATTAGAGTCCTGTGATAGGTTTCTCAAATAACGTAAGCAAACAGATACACACTGTGCAACAATTGTGGTTCTCACGGCGGTTTTCTGAAGATTAAAATCTTCTGGGAAGTACTGGCCTGTCGATGGGAGAACAGTTGCCGAATTTTCGAATGCCCGAAATACGTTCTATCTGCCAATCGACATGGCACTGGCACACCAAGAAACTTCACTCTTTAGACATTTTGCACAAATATGGGCAATACTACACAAGAACTAAAAACATGGAAACAAAAGGCACATTAAAGAGTTCTTTTTGTGTCTAGGGATGCGCTTTGGACTGATGCAGACCAAAGTGGGACTGATATCTGTGTTAGCAAATTACGAGGTCAGCGCCTGTGAAAAAACTTCAATCCCGTTGAAGAAAGATCCCAAGCTGTTCATCAACACACCAGCAGCAGGAATCTGGCTTCAAATCAGAAACAGAGAAACCAGAATAAGCTAATTTAACATGGTACGATTGTTAATGCGCTGTTAATAACTCTTAAAATTGTAATGAATTGTGACGTGGGAAAGGTATCGCGGATTGTGGTTCATCGTATTTATAATCTAATACGTCCTTTTTTCAACACAGTCAACCACAAAGGGTGCTATTCTTTGCCAGCATACCGTATACTCGTATTCTCGAATCTAATCCACACTAGTATTCGCCGATTTCTTAAACAAAAAAAATTTGTTCGCGGTTCTAATCAGCACCTTTCCTTCAGCCGCTCCTTGCCTACAAGGCAGACTGATTGAATAATATTGGATGTTGCCAATACTTTAACCGTTATCCGTTGTATAAACAGTGCTTTGGACAGATCCGAAGATGACATTCTATGGGAGGACTATGGTGAAGATAAAGATGATAGTGACTGGGTGACGGAGTACGGTTCAGTTATGAGTGATGACGGCGATCTGATGAATAATAAATTATAAATATTATACAATATATTATATAATATTATAAATTATAAATAAAATAATAAATTATTGTATTGTATTGTTCTTACGGCAGGTACAGCGGCTCTATCATTTTTGCAAAATCCAGCTCACGACCGCGAATCAAATCTGCACGCGATTCTAATCCGCTTCTGATGTTTTAGCCCTCTGAAACTGTGAAAAGGGTGTGGATTAGATTCGAGAATATATGGTAATACGTACGCTACAACTGTGGCAATAGTAACAAAGTTGCGAAAAGTGACTATTAGCTAGTCATGTATGTGTGTGTGTGTGTGTGTGTGTGTGTGTGTGTATGTCTGCCTGTATGTATGTATGTCTCTCTTTCCGCATGGAATATTTTGGCTCACATTCCAAGTATTTCATGAAATTTGAAATTTTATTATTTTTTAAAAATCTTTCGGCAAAATTCAAGTGTGGTTAAAATGTGACAAGAATAACTGGTACCTTGCATGAACACGAACGTACATTTGTGATAAATTTGGCTTAATTCTTCCCCGATTGAGAAATTTTTCAGACAAAATTGTGGATAGAATACAAAAATGTACATTTTATGTTCAAATTTTTTTCCCCGAAAATCTCACCGTTTACGAGATAGTGTGGAAACATTAAGATACAGTCACACAGGCCACACAGGCCAATACAATACGACGCAGAAAAGATGATATTTGCATGCCGGATAGCTGAGACAAACTTCAGATACACAATTATAATACTTTATTCTTTTGCTTTTCCACTGCAACAAATGCAGTGAAAAAGCGCGTCAATGTTAAGTTATACGGACATTGCACGTATTGTTATGTATTATGACAAAGTTACATGTGAATGGAAAATATTTAATTAAAATCAGTTTTAGTGACTTAGAATGTGTAGTTTTTTACGTTTTGCTGACCGTGCATCTCAGTGTACTTATCTCAGTAATTAACCAACTTGATGCACAAATTTTTTGTTTTAAAATAAGTTTATTTCATGCCTCTACATGTTTCGAGCATATGTGCTCATCTTCAGGAGGTCAAAATTGCATTACACAGCCTCTGGTACCATCACACCTACAGGTGTGTAATGCAATTTTGACCTCCTGAAGATGAGCACATATGCTCGAAACATGTAGAGGCATGAAATAAACTTATTTTAAAACAAAAAATTTGTGCATAAAGTTGGTTGATTACTGAGATAAATTAGAATGTGTAGTTTTCGTCTCATTTTATATACTTATGTGTCATTGTGACTCATCTGACAGTTTATGGCACAGCCTATGATATTTGTTACGTTGTCTTATTTACCACTAAAGGCATGCCAAATAGCAACATCAGTTTAGAATTAAAATATTATCTATCCATTTTGGTACCCAAACGGATAAATAAACGGACTTAACTTCGTCATCCTAATATTAGGGTTTATTGCATCGGACTTTTTGTAAGCCTTTAGTAATTAGCACCCTTGACTGTATTTGGAGTAGCAGAACAGCCTATTTAATTTCTTATTATCAGTTAACGCACATATTTATATTTCATATTTATGTACATGACTAATAACACTGCCACTGGGCTGCCGCCCAGGGGCAGTTACATTTTATTATTATTATTATCGAATTTCTCACTTCTCTGTTTTGGCTGGGAAATATTCACCTATCCTGGGATGTAGTAATCAACAGGATTAGGCTCGGTGGTCTTATTTGTAGTTTAAAAAGTTTCTTACAATTGAACATGTGCTAAGAATTACAGATTTTTGCAGATTAAGTCTTGTTAGACTATTTGACAGTGACTTTGGAATTATTATTATTATTATTATTATTATTATTATTATTACTAATATTACTATTACTATTCGATATGGATGTCTCTTGTCAAGGCCTTTTCTTCCTTTTACTTCTCTTGAACCAGCGGTGATCCCCACCGCTCAGGCTTCAAGCTTCACACTGCAGTACTTTCCCATTATGTGTGATGTTCCAAGTATAGCTGTCTTTTGTAGTGAATCTATCGAATGTCTTCCTGGTATAGTTTCCAAATTTTTCCTGAAGATTCTCGTTACTATTCCAGTGGCCCCAATTATTACTGGTACAATCGTACATTTCAGGTTCCACATTCGTTGTATCTCTATACATAAACTCTTGTATTTTAACTTCATTTCCGCTTCCTTTTGCACAACATTTCTGTCTGCGGGTATTGCCACATCTATCAGTGTGCATGTTTTCTCTTTTTTGTTTTTAATTATTATATCTGGCCTATTTGCTGTAACTTCTCTGTCTG
>Ga0123354_10006791_pt1 | contig 17072 bp, 7 predicted proteins | sample TergutLab28metaG_2_FD_97872 | JGI IMG/M metagenome (GOLD analysis project Ga0123354, IMG submission 97872) | Labiotermes labralis P4 segment gut microbial communities from Petit-Saut dam, French Guiana - Lab288 P4 | ecosystem: Host-associated > Arthropoda: Insects > Digestive system > Gut ...
ATAACATGTAGATACAATTAAAATTATAAAATATTTAAAAGTGCTCCAACATGTTTCGGATCACAGAGGATCCATCATCAGGGAGTCTTGTACAGTGCTTGGCTAAAAATTACAAGAATGATTCATTCTTGTAATTTTTAGCCAAGCACTGTACAAGACTCTCTGATGATGGATCCACTGTGATCCGAAACATGTTGGAACACTGTTAAATATTTTATAATTTTAATTGTATCTACATGTTATATATTGTGCATTAGTTGGATAATAAACTGTTTAATTGAGAACATTGAATATTTGGGGTGGGGGTACCACTAGGGAAACTGGCATTGAAAAACATGAAATCCGGACTTTAAAAAAGAACTTTCGAATGTAATATCAATAACATATCTCAACATGTAAGGCATAACGCAACTAGTCTTAAACAATCATTGCTATCTGGTTAAAAAGATACCGAAGCGTCAACTAAACGCCCGATTCACAGAAGTAATGAATGTCAGTTGCCGGTTAAACGCAACCGCTCTCTCGAGCAGAGAAATTTCTCGCCATTTCTCAATAAAATTAGAGACATTTCTGCCGCTGGCAGTGATCCTACCGGTGTCCTATCCATCCGCAACCAACTGCTGTACAGACAGTTGCCTCTTCTCATGAGATCCGAGAGTAAACAAGAAGAGAGGCCTGATCGGTAGTAATAGCAACCAATGTCATCCCTATCACTGGGCCTGAAACTCCGATTTACAGTCTGTTCTTGCTTCTCTACCATTCGAAACTTGTTCATAAAAGCAGGCGAACATATTATATTCCTTCTCGAACGTCAGGGTTAAATTGGTGACCAACAGAAAAAGGTTTGGGACACTGGCAGCGAAACTGGTAAAGAGATTTTACTGACTTCCCTTATGTTACATGAAAACAACAGAATTAGATTTTGCCAGAGATTTCCTCGCCAATGCCTGTTATGCAATGAATAAATAGCTCCATTTTTATCTAAAGCAAAACTACAGAAAATATCTATATAAAATTTAACACCAATATGTAGCACAACGGTTATTATTATTATTATTATTATAATAAGAGGCCGAAACATGTCGGCACACTAATTGACTAATTAAAATTTAAAAACTTTGTGCAACAATTTGGTGTTCAATTTGACATATGTAATATAGTTGCACGGAAAATGTACAATATAAAATTTACATAAATTGTCATTTCACAGCATAGATGTTAATGCGATATGTTAGAAGAAATCATAACCCAAGAGTGACCCGTTGAAGCCTGAAGACTGCTGCATTCATTCCATTAATCGGTATTCGTTCCTATCCTAGTTCATTCTTTTCTGTCAGTTTCCCTTTGTGTGTGCGTTCTGTTCAATTTGTGCATTAAATCAACACAACAGTACGTCGTGTCTCCTACCAATCAGCCAGCCTGTCAGTCAGTATGCCCATCTACCTGTCTGTCTCTCTGTCCGCCTACAAGTGTGATCTCCGGAGCAGCATAAAGGTTTGCGATGAAATTTGGTTTTCGGCTGTTTGTATTAAACCCTTGCCGGATTGAGGTCATTTTGGTCCGCACCGGTCAAATATAACCCCTAACGTATATACTGCTGGGAGAGAGACTGCATTACCCTTTTAAAAGAATCACGATACACAATATGTTTTAGACTAATGTAGATCCAATCAAGATATGTAACACTTGCACACCGAATGGTGCAAAGAATGAAGTATAACGTAAGTTAAGGTAAAGTGCACCCTAGTACAGGCACTGAGGTTCTGTACAGGCCGTACGGCCCATAGGGGGAGTAGAGGTATAGCTCTACTCTCTCTTGACCACAGCACTAGAAGGGGGTGAGGGGTCAGGGTCACGCCCCGGCCGCTCTTTACCCCCGGGAAAGACCCGGTACCCATTGTACAGGAGGCTGGGTAGGCCCCAGGACCGGTCTAAATCTCGCCCCCACCGGGATTCGATCCCCGGACCGTCCAGCCCGTAGCCAGTTGCTATACCGACTACGCTACCCGGCTCACAAATTATAACGTAGTATTGTACAATATGGCTGGGATATGTCTTCGTGCACAAGATTTCACAAATTTCTTTCTTTTGTTGGATAAATTATTTTATGGGACGTTGTATGTGGTTAACATTTAGCGACAGAAAATACAAAGGAATTTATATACTTATGGTGCATACTACTTTAGATTATATTAAATTCATAGGCCACGGGCTGGACGATCCAGGCATTTATTCTCAGCAAGGTAGGAGTTGTTTTCTCTTTAAAACTTCCAGACCCGTCCTGGCGCCCACTTATCCTCCAGCTCAATGGATATCCAGGGCTCTTTACCAAGGGGTTACAGCAGCCTTTGCGTCTGGTAGAATACCAGCCACTTGACTGACAGGGATCCGTGGCTTCCTTCATTCCCACCAAGCAAATGCCGGGATAGGTTTGTTGTTACAAGACGACTGCTGAATTCCTAACCCTTTTTTCCGTCATTTCTCATAATCATCCATTTTATCATTGGTTAAGAACCAAAGCTTAAGAAACAACAAAGAAACTCTCGGGCAGCTTACAAGTAGATGCAAATAAAAACAATATTCTAGCGGTTGTTATTGTTGTTGTTGTTGTTGTTAATTATTGCGACGAATGAAACCTTAATGCTGCGGGGGTGCCGTGAGTTTATTAGCCCACGGCCCTAGCTTTCCAAAGGCTAGACTTGACAACGAAGACAACCAGAAAGTAACATCAATAACAACAATCTATACTTACTTGAAAGCGATAAAGCATTATACTCCAGCAGAATTCGAAATTATAACTGTCTAGGCAAGAATACAACAGCTCACCAATGCATCGGATTTATGGATTACATGAAATTAATAACAAAAACGTATAAGACGACAGGAGCGTGCAGTAGAGAAGAATGTTTTATTTCTGCTTCGCTGGATTCATTGTTCTTTTCTACGGCTCATACATAATACAAACTTCGCCTGAAAACTACTCGCTAATATCCTGTCACTCACATACAATAATGTAGTGTCGCAAAAATGTCCTACTTTGTTAACTTCAAAATACTTGGGGCCTGCAACAACTGAAAATCACACAATAAAGAAGAAATACAAAAACGGTGAAAGTCTGGGTTAAACTGGGAACATTCATCCTTACAACGGGAGAAAGAATTAGTGTGTCGTAAGTGTGCTTATGTCCGCCCATTCCACAAGCTAATCAAGAAGTCTAAAGCAAACTCACTTCTTCAGAATGTTACACAATTCCGCTCTGCCATCTCCGACACCCACCAGCGTGGGACTACTCAACGTAACATAACCTGCCACACAGGGCATTCCTTCGCACCGTTCTTGGTAGACACGGTATGGGAATAAAATTCCAGTGACTACCAATATGAGACCCATGCTAGTAGAGCAAACCCTGTGGGATGCGAACACCGTGGGACCGCAAGCATTATTCCAAGGAGTCTGCTATTACACCGTCTTTACACAGACTAAATAATATATTCTGCGCACATCCTACTATTTTTAAAATGTTTATATTGGTTGTTGGAATGGATAAAACGCGCATTCTTTGACAACGGTTAATGAGCTTGAAATAAAATTTTCAATACGCATTCCCTTAATCAAAGAGGGCTGAATTTAGACTCTCATTATGTGGAAAGCCTGCAAAGTTTTGTAAAAGTTAAGACTGGGTCCTCTTATCCAAGATGCTTGGGAACTACTGACAGATGCTTTAACTTGAAGTCGGTGCTTGTTTTGGTACAGTATATTAAGACTACGAACCCCACTTCTTCGAAGCTGCATTTTTTTATCTGTATTCCACAGTCACCTTCGTGGCCTAATATCACTTGAACAATGGGACATTCTAAGTCTGTGTGTATAACAACATCTTTGAACATGTAGAAGCCCGGCTTGTTATTTCCTTGAGAATCGTAAAAACAGAGTTACATCACTCCTGTGGCAAAATAGCGGTAACTGTGCAAAAACTGAATATCGTTTTCAAGCCTAACCAAACTTTGGGTCTGATGCCGACTTTAACTGCCCACACAGACAAACAATAATAACACGCTCACTATTCCGACTTGTAATTTAACAACAACGATTCACTACGAAACTGTAACGGACAGATATTACTTTAAAAAAAGAACTTACCAAATGTCAACACATGAGTAACAGTTTCTGTAGTTACGATGACAGGCTGGTGTTGGGTGGGCGGAGGGCATGTTGTCAGCTGCTCATGGATGACAGCGGCAGTAGAAGAATTCGCTACCAACTCCATCATCACTGACAAAATAAGTTAATTTACGTTTTGAAACGAAGACAACAAATTGTCAATCAGTACTCCAAAACAATACACATTCAACAGCATAAGTACACAGCACTGTCAGTTGTTACAATTCACGCAACTCGCGTTTGTTTTGTTTACAATTGCAGTACGCCACTCACCACCACACGCCAGTACCGTTCAGAAACTCTTTGAATACCAGAGACCTCTCGCACACATCGCGGAACGAGGTCAAAGAACTTAGATCGCAAAGATACTTGTCCCTCTCTCTCGCTCTCTTTCTGCATCTCTGGGTCATAACGTGGTGTATTCAAAGGACACATTTTATCATATGGTTATACGATACACTGCAGATAACAGTGCAATCCGTACCAATCAGTCGAAGTTCTTGAACAATATTCTACAGAACAGCAACGCCGTGATTGTTATTTTGCAACAGTGTTCCGTCTTATCTGGAGGGGAATGTAATGTGCAGATGTATGTCTACTGCGGTGTTCATAGTGTCACTTTTTTATTTATACGTTTTTGTCGTTATTATTAACTTAACCGACAGCGAAACAAGTGTAACGGTTCTGAGAAGAATCAAACACAAAACGTGTAATAGTTACATCAGCAAGTTATTATCACACGTAATACGAATTGCATAATCATTGCAGGGCTGCAGTAGATATAAGGTTTTATTTATTTATTCATTTATCTGTTTTTGCTTAATGTGCGAAGGAATTCAAAAGAAAAGTTTCCTACAATCTCGTAAATAAGTTTTCCCTTTAACACCAATTATTTTCGCCAATACTGTGTCACCTACAGAAATATATGTCTTTTCTGGATGCCAGCAGTGATAAGTGAGCATATACTAAATGTTCTGTAGTAAAACATATTTTTTCAGTGTCCGTGTTTTAAACACGTGTAGCCCACTATAAAAATACTGAAAAAAAATGCGAAATCTCACTACAGACGTACTATTATACGTAAATATAGCTCTTGTGGAATAGGATTTAAAGCCAAATAATTTTTCTGGCGGAAGGAAAGGAGTTTTGCGATTTTTGTGAAAAAAAAATTGTGGAACATGGCTGAATTGAACTCCTCCCTTTTTTTCGAACTATATTTAAAAATTAATTCTTCCGAACCGCAACAAAGGAAAATTATATATATATATATATATATATATATATATATATATAGAGAGAGAGAGAGAGAAAGAGAGCAGCGGTGCATAAATCCAGGACGACTAAATTCTTTACGGCGGAGCCCAGTAATTTTGGGTCGTCAGTAAGGCACTTGTTTCATTTTACCCCTACTGGCGCCCAGAATATTGACGTGGCTTCTATATTTGTGGAAAATTTGTGGACCCCTGACGAAAGCGTACCTACTGTGCCGCTGTATTTCTGTATGAAAACGAAGATCACAGCAAATTATGAGCAGCAGAGAAATATTCATATACATACATATATTACAATTTCATTTAAGGCCTGAGATCTCAGATTTTACAAGTTAAAATATACGTTTAGAATAAAAGATATATAATGCCTGAAGTGTGTAATTTGAAGTTAATGAAACGTTACAAATAATAAGTGGAATACTATGATGTTGACAACTAGATATAAATTTCTTGGAAGCGACGTATATATATATACATATGTGTAAAGCAGTTCCGTAACGGGCCTGGAGTGACCCAGAGGGTTCCAGGAAGTTAATGTTCACAGATTTCATGACAACGGCACAGGATGGTGGAAAGGTTGTCAGCCTTACGTACCGGATATATATATAGCAGTCGGTTCATTGGAGTGTAGAAAAAGTTCGTAAAATAGGATTAGTTTCAATGCTTTAATCTTGTTTTTTGAAGTTTATTTCCTGTTACTTGTGTTGAGTATGTTCAAAAAATTGTTTAAGCTTGTATAATAACATTCACATCTTGGAATATTACGATACGTCACTTTTACAGATCCAAATAACACGTCTCAGTTGCTTCGTGCATGAATGCCTTTTCATTCACTGGATGCTTACATTTGCCCCATTCGACTTTATTTGATATCAGACCAGGACCAACATTTTTCGCCTCATTCAATTTCTATTATAAGTCTGAAGAACCATCAGGTTTGATGTTAGTGTCACAGTGCATCGTTGATACAATTACGTAAACAACCAACTAGATGCAACAATGACAGTTTATTAACAGCTTCAATCAGCTCAACGTGTTTCGGACGATAGTTTCGCCCATCCTCAGGAGCACTAGACTGTGTTTACAGCTTGTAGTATAAAACACCGACGATGTTTTATACTACAAGCTGTAAACACAGTCTAGTGCTCCTGAGGATGGGCGAAACTATCGCCCGAAACACGTTGAGCTGATTGAAGTTGTTAATAAACTGTCATTGTTGCATCTAGTTGGTTGTTTATGTTATTGAACCATCAGGTTTCGTAACAACCACACCACTTTTAAAACGAAAATAATCTTCCTATGTTATTCGTTCTACAATTGGTCATCTACAATAACTGTAAAGATCTTTTACACCAAACTCCAACTGACCACTTTCTCTAGTGTGTAAAGTAAGGGCTGGTGGCTTCGTACGAGTGTCTGTGGCCATATTGTCTTCTATCAGTATGTAAGAACTTCAAAGCATATAATTCGCTCTGAGTAATGTATAATGATACACTGTGCCTTCAGTATTGCTGGGAGTAATGAACTCCAAAATACATCAGTCTGAGACAACAGAAATGGTCACTCTGAAGACCAGGTGGTCATTATCTATAAAGAGTCGGGCAGTATCATTGTCAATTGAAAGATCATCATTTTTCATTACTGCCGAGGAGACCACTTCGCAGTTGGAGCTTGGTGTTGCTTGCCACGTCAAACGCCTTCTTTGGCGAGTCAGGTCTAACCTGATGTGCAAGAAATTAAGTTGCAGCTTTATCATACCAACAAAAGTGCTGAAAATGCACATGGCAGAAGGTGATCATGGTAAGTGGGTCAGTCTTGATATTAGGTTCTAAATGCAGTACTCACTTTGACAGATAAAAATGTTTCGAAAGTTTTCTTTGAGTTAAGAAAATATGACACACGTAACTGTATGAATAACAAGACAGCAAATGTATTTACATTATGCTTCTCGAGTTAAACTACATGTTATCGAACAAAATGTCTTTTGTTGGAATTCACTACAGTCAGACTGTACTGTATAGACAATAGAAGAGTGCTACATCAGAGGACACAGCTTACAAGGGCAAGAAAGGGGGCAAAATTATATTAAAAAATTCAATTTTCAGTGACAATTCATTACATTATCACAAGGGGATATTTGTATTCAACACACACGTAGGCTATAATAGCTACGTGTCCTACCCAGTCTCCTATTCAGTGGGCACCAGAGCCCCTTTCCACAAGGGTATGAAATGAAGCTGATCATTGACCACCCTCTACTGCATGCACGGAGCAATGCTTCAACGCCTCCCATATACCTTTATGTTATACACAGGAAAATTACCTGTAATGAATATAGCGACCAATATAACTTCCACAGTTACTTACGTATGTAAAAAATTTTCTGCTTCTTTCCTTGATCCATTGAGTTGTACTGCAGCAAAGAAATTCTGTTGTCCAACGAAGAACTTCCTACTTCTCTGCAGGATCAACAAAACCTGACGTCCGAAGCATGACTGAATCATGGCCCAGTCTCTTGCTTCAGACAGGTTGACTTTTCTTGTTACAAATATAATATCCTGTCCTATAATTAAAAAAACACGACAGATGAAATGGTATTGCCACTATGGTTCACACTGCATGCCCACATTCAAGTCCAGTCTATATTTTATAGATTTCTTTACACAAGAGAGAGAGAGTGCAAAAACTTACTTTGCCTCTTATATTGTAAGGACTTCGATCTATACAGTGGTTAGGTTAGCAGCAACTATAAATTAGTAATTACTTCCATATTGCTCATGTATGAAAGGTAGATTTACCCCTGTCCACACCATGAAGACAACTAGAGGGCAATAGAGGTGCAGCTCCGTTCATGCTTAAGGTTGGCACTAACTGGAAGTGAGTGGTCAACATCATGAGGCAGCTGCCTTACTTCTCGGGTTTCCATGCTAAGGTACCACCACATTTTGGAATTTACAAGAAGAAGCTGATGACAACTAGGGGCCTCAAAATCCAGTTATCAAAAATTAAACACAATTGTGTACGTGTAAACCAGCGTTTCAAGTGTTAATGTTATGCTAAAATGCCTAAACGGGTAACGTAAATAATATAATATTATAATCAGCCAACTAGATGCAACAATAATAATTTTATTAATAATTTCAATCAGTCCAACATGTTTCAGGCTATAATTTCGCCCATCCTCAGGAGCACTAGACTGTGTTTACAGCTTGTGGTATAATGCACCGACGATGGTGCCTGCAGGCAGTTCTTGATATGAAGTGTCTTTCAAACGCAGCACGGTAGCTTCGTAGGTATTACTGCAGGGCTTTTTTTCCTGCTAGAACGATAAGTGCTGGCCCAGCGCTCTGTCAGCGTCGCTTCTTACGCCGCTTGTCGGGGAGATTAATCAATCGATGATGAGAGTTAGTCAAACGATAGCAGTGACAATGACCTTTTAGAAAGTTCAATAAGAACTCACTAGAGCGTTGGACCGGTGCTTATCGGTCAGGTAGAAATGAAACACCCCATACAATATTAGTATGTCAAAACGGCACAAAACACAATTTTGGACAAATTTCTTGTGTCACTGTAAAGCCCAATAGCAAACCCTGATCCGGTACACAGAGCACCTTAATGTATTCGTCTGTGTCCGGAGAAGTTAAAGAGTCCATCAACCTTTTTTATCCACGGTTAACAATAGTAACAATGATTCAATTCAATTTAATTTCTCATTTACTAACGTGCTAGTTTAACAACACAGGGCCAATTTTAGAACCAGCACAAATATGCATTGACAGAGCTAATATTCAAAACGCACCATCACGAGGCCAATTTTAAAAGTAGTACAAAATACACAAAATTAACAGAATTTAATATAAAAAACACACCTACAGGTTAGATTTACTACAGGATCAGAGGTTAGACAGTTTCTGAATTACGCAGTAGAAATGTCAGACACTAGCCAATCCTTACAACCGAGCCCGAACGCCCATTGGATATATCGGTATCACTGTCGATGGCATTTGCCGCCGAAGCGCTTCTGGCGGAAGGACAGTTTCGACGTTTAAAGTCAACATCAAACAAACCAAAGTCTCTAAAATTTCGATCTGGTACTTTTAGGCCAACAGTTTTCAAAGGGGTAGGAAAATATTTTGAAACACTGAAAACATCCGTTAAAAATAAAGGACATCGAGGAAACGCCTCCGAGCACTTCAGTTGTGTAAGTCAAAGTAATTTTAAACATTAGCGTAGCCGTAATCTAGGTGACTGAAAAAAGATGGTGACAAACAAACAAACACAGACATCCTCTGGATGCCTTCGAGCTTACGGGCATCTGAAGAAGGAGTAGAATTCCAAACGACAGAGACATATTGCAATAGGTCTACAGTGCAATATAGCGTCAGAAGACGGTGCAGTGACGAAAAGGAGAAACTTACAGTAGTGGTGGCGGTGGTAGTAGTAGTAGTAGTAGCAGCAGTGGTATAAGTGGTAGTGGTGGTGGTGGTAGTAGTAGTAGTGGTAGTAGTAGTAGTAGTAGTGGTGGTAGTGGTATAAGTGGTAGTGGTGGTGGTAGTAGTAGTAGTAGTTGTTGTTGTTGTGATGGTGGTGGTGGTAGTAGTAGTAGTAGCAGCAGTGGTATAAGTGGTAGTGGTAGTAGTAGTAGTAGTGGTAGTGGTGGTGGTATAAGTGGTAGTGGTGGTAGTAGTAGTAGTAGTAGTAGTGGTGGTGGTGGTATAAGTGGTAGTGATGGTAGTAGTAGTGGTAGTAGTAGTAGTGGTATAAGTGGTAGTGGTAGTAGTAGTAGTAGTGGTAGTGGTGGTGGTATAAGTGGTAGTGGTGGTAGTAGTAGTAGTAGTAGTAGTAGTAGTAGTAGTAGTAGTGGTAGTAGTAGTAGTGGTATAAGTGGTAGTGGTGGTGGTGGTGGTAGTAGTAGTGATAGTGGTAGTAGTAGTAGTAGTGGTATAAGTGGTAGTGGTGGTAGTAGTAGTAGTAGTAGTAGTAGTAGTAGTGGTGGTAGTAGTAGTAGTCATAAATGCAGTGACGAAATGGAGAAAGTCGATGATGATGATGATAATGAAAATATCGATATGTAAATGTGAATACACAAAACCATTCTGTGCAAAACAGCGAAATGAGATCTAAAATTCTTACTGATATATTTTGGTTATAAGGAATGACATTCTGCTCTTCTACTGACGTCATGTTTTTAATAACCAGGTCGTAGAAGCAGACGTTTTAAGTAATGTTGTTTTGTATTCATTGAGAATGACGTCCAAATACTAGGAAAACTCTTATCGTTTCATTCTTTCATAGACAGTCAACGATGCAGCAACAAGACGCAACGAATGAGAAATATAAAATGATCAGAAATGAATTATTCTCAACAAGAAAGCAGAGATTTGAGGCTTCCACTGAATGACTATTGAGGAACCAGGTCTTTCGGGTTGTTGCTCCATGTGGTTGCCTAATTTGTTCATGAAGTTTCGAAGGAACGTATCACCATCATCTTCAGGGTTATGACTAAATTCTTAATCCCGAAAATTATAGCTGTACGTTCCTTCGAAAGTCGGGAAGAAATTACCCAACCACTCGGAGTAATAAACCAGAAGACATGTTTCTTCGATACGAAAACAGTTTTGCAAATAGGAAAATTTTTCAGCGCTGTGTAATTTCCAGTGGGTATACCGGCAAATTTATCGCTTCACTAGCCGTATCTTTCGCTACAGTATTCCTACTCTCTGTCGCTTTCACACAAGCAGCAAGGTATTATTGTCGCTTTATTACATTGGAATGGTTGCCCTTCAAAACACTCCATACTGCATTCTCTGTTTCTCTCTGTCACACACACACACACACGCGCGCACGCACGCACCCGCTTCATGCGAAAATGTTAGCAGCGAAAACCCCGCTGCCATAACATCTTAGCAAAAGAGCTATACAGATTGTGCATAACATAATCATTTTGGGGTAGGTTTACAGGTTTTTAATGGACAAAGAATTACTTTAGGGTATAGCGGCGCTATACTGGCTATGACATAGAATTCACAGCTGATGGAAACAACATAACTAGTTGCACGCTCTTAAAGTTTAATGGGAACGTTTGAGGTTTCCCATCTCTGGAAGGAAAGGCTTATAGACTGAGCTTCCCTTCTTAGTCTATTTATGCGTATTCTCCGCTGTCATAAAAAGAGGATTTAAAGATTTTCTGGGAAAATGCAAATATATTAACTGCGACGTTTCTTCCCGCAAACGGATCACATGTGATGCCGAAAAGTTACTTCTGCTAAGGATTAAAATATTTTGCAATTGTTAGGAACAAAATTAAAGTGCAGGGCTCCCAGTTATAATAATAAAGATGCCCATTGCCTCTCACTATTATTTCATTCTTTACATAAATAAAGAGCATTTCTACTAATTTTAATTCCATGCCATACCGATAACTTTAATCCTCCTCTTGAATTGCTGTAAGGAATTGACATATTTTCTTTTGTACCCTCACTCCTTTTGAAAGTCGACCGATTTCAAGAAATTTATCATGGGGGCGCTTGACAATATTCTCTGTCGTAAACGCTGCGAAACTATCATATTTACTTGTGATATATTGAACAGTTTTTTTTTTTGGTTGATCTAAAGATGTTTGCATTACCAATTACTTTCACACTATATACTTTAAACGAACTAAATATTACAGTAATTACACAATAACGTGGCTGTTTTAACCAAAACAGATACAGCGCAACTAGCTATGCAGGTAATAACAGAGCTAAACCTTCCTGATACTGAAGATTTTCTCGTCACCTACTTTAAAACTAGCCTGATACACTAATCTATACCTAAATTTTCTTTTGATAAATATCGATAAGGTAAAGCTAAATGAGGCATGTGTTCCACTACCATTTATATTGGACATATTGCGGTGCTGTAGCAAATAACTGCCATTTTATATTGGCCTCAAATGGAAACGAAAAACAAACCGACAAACAAACAGTGACTCAGTGAGAAAAACCACAAACTGATATTCGAAAAGTGAGAAATGTCGATAATTAGTGTTGCAGTAGGAAAAGTAGGCCCAGGAACGTAGGATTATATTCGTATTGAATGTATTGATTTCAACCTTCTGTCAACTTTAAAACGCACATCACGACAGTACCGACAAAAACAGGCCTATACTAAGTTTCGATGACATAGGCCACAGATTCCTACCGACTTGTGAGGAAATGTTTTTACGTTTAACTAGTCCCATTCGATTGCCAGATGGAGAGTAGGAAAAGTAGTCGTTTGTTGTGGTGATATTTCAGTTACAGAAAACAAAATGAAAATCACATCATAAATTTTAGGCGTAGACATTCGCTCTGTTTCTACACAGTTAGAAGTCCAACCTGGGTAAATTTCAAAAGAAAAGAAATGTAATGCCATACGAAATAATGTGAAATGCCAACTTGATGCAACTAGGTAATTTTATTGATGTATTCTTAGCTCGACATGTTTCGGGTACATACGCCCATCATCAGGATCATTAAGATGCAGCATATGGTTTTCTGCACCGAGTTTCTGGATGGGTGGTGGTCTTGAGAGCCGCTGCTGCGTAGGTCGTGTGTACGGTGCGGATGGTGCCGTCGCACGGCACCATCCGCACAGTACACACGACGGGCCAGCCCACATTCGCTAACGGCGTCATGAAGTGTCTAATTGGACATGTTACGACGTCGGGCGACATTAAACTTCATGATTAATTCTTGGCTCAGGGAGCCAGTCACAACCTGAATGTCCGTTTTCGAAATTTGAAACCCAAGCCTAGTGTTCACCGCCTGTACATGACTGTGGTGCGTCAGGCGGTAAGCAGATGCTGAAGGGACCAGCCACGTCACTCGTATCTGTCACTGAACTAAGCATATCTGTAAAGCTGCTCTGTTTATCTCTGCATCTGCGCAATAAGCACTCTCTATTATATCACGTGCTTACTTGGATTCTTGGGATTTACGAAGTTCTGAATTGTATATGGATATATGAATTGCAAACTGGGAAAAATGTAACGAAATTAGTTCAACGTCATCCATGTTCCGTGCAACAGGCTGATTGTATAGTATCTAACCCAACAAAATGCAAAATCAATAATAAACATTCATTTGTCACTTATGATCTCTCCTACACATCTAGAACGGTAAAATCGTTGTTAATTAACTTATAACATAAATATTTTAGTGGTTTTAATAGACAATATTGTATTTTATTTCTACTCACATCTTTGACAGAATTTGCTCTACGTGTGTGCGTTTGTATTTGCCACCCTGATGATGACTGTGTAGATGTCGAAACGTGTAGGATGGACACGAGTGCCAAATGATTATTTAGTATTGATTTTATAATTTGTTGGTTTAAGTACCGTATAATGAAATTAATATGATGAAATAAATATCCCCCTTCGAAATAAAAAACAGCTAATACGCATCGGGGCAACTCATGGAATAAACTCTCTCGCTAGGCTTGCCTTTCCGATTCCTAAACAAGATAAAATGTAGAGGTATAGGGTTGAAAATGCATTTTAGGTAACGGAAAATATTTAAAGAGTCGTACTTTCTCGCCATTTTTTTTTTATTACTCCGTACATTCAGAAAGCGCCGCCATATTTTCAAGCTTGTTACTTTGCTTCTTAATTGGCTGTTTGGGTTCGGAAGAAACTTCCGTCCTTCCACATAACAAACTTGGTCGCCATCTCCCATCACGTGCTGCGAATAAAGGCCTACTGCAGACGCTCGCCTCTCCCCAAGGGAGTTAGTGCAAGAAATTGAATTCACTTTAGTCAGTAGGACATGCAACCTTATTAATCCGGTATTCAAAACCAGAAGTAGTTTACCAGTGCTCTGAGAAACATTTAAATATAAATATTTGTAACCGGCGTTAATTCTACTGCAATTAGCCACTATAACATCTACAAAGTTAAAAGAAAATGTGGCTAAATAAAAAGTTTGCCCTAGAACAAGCTACGAAGGCCCAGAGGTGGAGTAGACGGGTAGCTCTACGTTTTCTTTAACCTCGGCGCTAAGTGGTGGGGGTGTTCAACGCCACGCCCAGGCCACTTTACCTTCGGGAAAGACCAGGTACCCATCGTATAGGTGGCTGGGTAGGCCCCAGGGTCAGTGTGGACGGTTGCGGAAAATCTCACCCTCCACCCGGACTCGATCCCAGGACCATCCAGCCAGTAGCGTATCGCTATACGCTATACCGACTGAGCTATCCCGGCCCATCTGTGGTTAAATAAACTAGGAAAAATGATGTAGGCACTTTATTTGGCGTTATTTGTGCAGAGAATAAATAAATAATTTTACATTTCAATGAACGACTTGTTTTCAGTATGTACTAGTATTACAGGTCCAGAGTTTAAGAAATGGAGGCTATTGCACTACTCCTACATTACTACGTACACGTCACCAAAGTAAATATGCGATCCTGACTATAGCGATCATGGTTAGATTTCAGCAGGTCAACTGATTGTTGTCTCTTCAAAACTTTCAGACCTATTTTAAGTCCCACTCAACCTCGTATTTAATTGGTAAGGTGCTCACTCTCCTCTGGGGTACAGCGATCCAAACGTGAAGCCAACAGCTCACCACTATCTAGCACCCAGATTGAACACGCGTGAAGGTACACTTTCGCTCTCCTTTATGCCTTCGACACGCGCTCAAGAACTGTCGCTCACAAAAGGCTATACGCTTTTCTTTACATATTGTACTCTTACATCCAGCGTCGCAGATTCCAACTAAATCTAGGAAGGGGTCTGTAAATTTGACGCTGCAGCCGATTACCCGGTGATGCAGCATGATATATACCAGATGAACCTAATCCTCAACCACACCGCTGTGAAAACTTCAAAACTCGCAGACTTCATGGTGTAAAACCGTAGTACAAATAAACGCAGTGACATAAGTATGTTTACATTTACTGTTGCGGGTAAATTTTATAAACACGAGCTGCTTTATTTTTGTGGCACTTCTTTGCAGTTAGAGTCTCTGACAGCCATTTCTTCCTGGAATTCCTGCCATCTATACGCGGATATGTTAAACTGTTCTCACTTCTCTGGATGTTGGTGCTTCCACCTAAGGGGACCTCTGTAATTATGTTCAGCGGCAGACTTCCGTGTAAAAGATGAAGGTCAGACAAATCTGGTTTACTGCGAAAGCATGTGACGGGGGAGCGAATTTTGAGGTCCTGTCAAGACTTTCAAAAAAACTGTGAAATAAAATAGCGAAGGTGAAAGAGGTTTTGTTGGAGTGTTCTGTGTCTGGTAGAAAATCGTTTCATCTTCGCCCTCACGGCGCTGGCAATTACGAAATATCGAAATGCAGCTCATGTCATTGCATTCAAATGACATCCTGTAACGATTTACTTAATAACATGTAAGACTATTCGCTAAGACAGTCAAGAAATTCTGCACATTTTATAGGATCAGAAGGTCTGTTGCCGTTTCCACAAGAGTCTCCTACTGGCCTCTACCCAGAACCACATACTCCATTGCTGTTCCCGTATTAACCTTTTGGCGCCGGAATTATTTTTTAAATTTTAGCACATTCTGTATATAAAATGTGAATAATACAGGAACCAAATACGTTAGAATTATGAAACAAACTGCATTTCGAAGAGAAAAAAACGAAGAGTATATACCATGTTTAAAATGTTCAGTACCTATATTTGTTGAATAAATATATAAAATGCAACTTTAGAGGTTAGCGGTGCGGTACGACCACAATAGTTGACATTAGGCGTCAAAAGGTTAATGCGTACACGTTAAAGCGTCTTGTATTTGAGACTGTCTACTGATTGAGACGTGTCTGTTGAAGTAATACAAAACACATTTCTAGCAAACTTACGAAATTTCATAATATAATGCTGCGTTATGAAACAAATAGAGTCCTCAAATCGACGGAAATAAAGCCAAACACAGTGACGTCTACATGCGTGCTGTCGGCGTACTAACCTGCGACAATCGATAACCGTGCAGTGTACGGAAACAATCGATATCGAGATACTCGTCGTATGTAGGTTAGCGGGAGACTCCTGTCTCCACTTGTACCTAGACCTCATGTTATTCATGAGTGTGATACAGTTGGGTTCATGATGCGGGTAATATTTTTTATCAACTCATTGTGGGATAAAATATTGGTAATCTCCTCTAGTCCTGAGCCTGTCAAAGTCCTGTTAATAATAAATAATACTTGACTAAAGAATTTGTTTAGTCGAGTAATACTTATTATTAACAGCTGTGTAAATGGATTTTCATAGACATTTTTGATCAGAATATAATACAGTGCTGTGCACCACACAAACGTAATTATACCAAGATTCAAGTACAGCATTTTCACTAACCACAGCCACGTCAGTTCTTTCATTTTCGGGTTGTTTGTCAAACAAGTCGGGTTCGAAAAGAGTAAACAAGTACATAAAGTTTTGGATGGGAAAACCGAATAGCCCTATAAATCACAAATGTTTCATAAAAAAGCGTTTAGAAAAATATTTGGAATTAAGTAGTGTAAAGGGAGCCTTTGACCGCCTCTGTGGTCTAGTGGTCAGAGTTTCTGGCTACAGATACAGAGGTCCCGGGTTCGATCCCCGACGCTACCAGATTTTCTGAGTAGTAGTGGGTCTGGAACGGGGTCCACTCAG
>Ga0123354_10006792_pt1 | contig 17071 bp, 7 predicted proteins | sample TergutLab28metaG_2_FD_97872 | JGI IMG/M metagenome (GOLD analysis project Ga0123354, IMG submission 97872) | Labiotermes labralis P4 segment gut microbial communities from Petit-Saut dam, French Guiana - Lab288 P4 | ecosystem: Host-associated > Arthropoda: Insects > Digestive system > Gut ...
ACATTTAGTGTTTGCAGGATCACGCCCAACACCACACTATCAGAACGTGTTGAATAACTTCAAAGGAGAAATATGCAGGTGGACAGTTGTACCTCTCCACTATGGTTTTGAGTAAACGACTTACGATACTTTTTACCAGGCTTTGTGGAATTTTCAGTGTTGATTCCAGTTCGCTTAAAGTTGTTTAATGTCAAAATATTGTTGCACATAATGACGAATGTACTTCGAAGGGATTATTGTTGGCAGTCACGTGTTTAACGGCTTGACAGCAAAATGATGGTCCCCGGTAAGACTTACCGTAGCGTTGCTGCCCATGTGGGAGACATTAGAAATACATACAGAATTGTCGTTGAAGCGTCTGAAAGGAGGAGGTCACCTAGGCATAGACAAGTGCGTGCTGCTGCAATGGGTCTTAGAGAAATCAGGCTTGAAATTTCGAACTTGATGGGGGTTTCTATTGTCGGGGTTCATTTTAGTTAAGGGCTCTTGTGATCATTGTAATGAACTTTCACGTTCCTTAATTGGAACCTATCTTTATCAACCGTATAGCCTTAAAGTTTTGAAGTCAATGAATTACGTTAATACCGTGTCAGATGAGTGCAAGAGCTTCATGAGAAATGAGCTGGAATACTGGCGATTGTTCCTGTACGCTTGCCTAGCATTTCACTGGCTCAGGGTTTGTATCTTGGCCCACAAACCTGCTGCCCTGACTGCGATTTATTTTCTTATTTTTTGCTGGTATGTGTCAGGATTGTACCTGTAATAAGGCCACGACCACTTCCTCTCACAGCGATTCCAACTTATTGTTTGCTAATTCATCGTTTTACTTTAAAGCATTGTATTACTGACAAATTCTTTAAATAAATAAACAGATAAATGAGATTTGGCACCCCTGCAGAGTTGTCAATGGACAACGGCTTTCCGACCACCTTTCACATTTCTGAGAAAACAAGTGATTTATTTGTCGTTACACTTCGACGGGTTCTGTTATTCCGTTAGTGTCATTCCTGTTACAAAAGAAATAAAGAAATTTGCCAGGAATTTGCATATGTAACGATAACGTTTGTTCATTCGAGCTTCTTTTCATGTAGACGATTCTGAGATTTATTGCGTTTTCATTTCATGCTTAATCGTGCACGCCAACAGTTGTACTTCCGGTGACGCGGACGGCAGTGTTGCTAGCTGGAAAACGATGGCGGAGTTGCTGATGCTGTTGACATTTCTTCTGTTACCGTCATGGCATTTGAAGTAATCTTTCAGTAAACCACGGAAACCTACTTCCTACTCCCAGAGTGATCTCGCCTGACAAGAAGTTAGTTTGTTTCTTGCAGTTTTTGTAACCATTTCGTGCTACTTTGAAATGACTTCTTAACTCGAGTGTCCATCAGCTGGTCCAACTTTGTACGACCGAATTACTCACTGTCTGGTTTGAGACAAACAAAAATCCTTTGGCCTTCATGTCGATCGTGCTATAATCAAGCACATGACCTCTATAGAAAAGCACATTTCCCCAGTCCATATAACATACATAATATTCCCCATTGATATAACTTTGATGGATTTATCCTAATTTAATTTTCCTGCTTTCCTGGTTCTCAGTTCGTTTAATTTCTTCCAATCTGGTTTTCACCCAGAAAACAAAAGTTTTAACCAAATCTCTACATCAAAATTAAACATAAAATGATGTCGTTTGGTCCATCCATCCGTCCTGGCTAACACGTTTCGAACCAATTGACGGGTTTTCATGCATGAAACTTGGTACTCACATCCTGCTGCTACATGCCGTCCGACTTGAAGGCGCTGTTGCCTGCTGTCAGTAATATCAGTAGGACGGCCGTGGAAATTTGTGAAGTGGGGGTCGCTTTTACGCTGCTAGTGTACGGGGTAGAATCACATGGCTAACAGAGATACGGAGAACATGCGGTTTGTTTGAAGTGTTGTATGTGTGTGTGTGTGTGTGTGTGTGTGTATGTGCGTAATGCAGAACAAATTTGTAATGACGCTTCGATTTTATGGCTGTGTCTAATGACACATTGTAGCTTATCAAGTGAAATTCTGCAAGTCAGTAGAACGTGGTCGTGCTTAATGTTTCATTATGAGAAGTTATTTATATGTGAAAAATTAAAACTGTTGAAGTGGCGAATTATGTATAGGCCATTCTGTCGGCAAACATAACGTAGTCGGAATATGTACTGGTAGAAATTATCCATAAAATGAACCTTTAAATTGCATAATTCGCATTTTACAGCCTCTGCTAGAGCAATCATATGCCGTGTAGTATGTTGAAGTTGTCGAACGAGATGACGTAAACTTTTTCATGTCTTATTCGCATATTTTGAAGTTGGTCTATATAATGTATTGGAACACACAGCTATAAACATCTCCAGTCATCGTGAGATCCTCAGGCGTTGTTATTCCACTGATATCAACAGTCAAAGGTGGACGGAACAGAAATTTCTAACAGAAATAAATAATTCGTAGTATGGAAATGTTTGATCATATTATGTGTATACTGACTAAAAGAAATGGCATTTGAAAAATTACCTTAAGTCATACACAGATCCCAATAACAGCAGTGATATATCAGTCTGCTTACCCCCACCCTCACCCCGTCTAGCTTCCAGTGTAATTATTTCCGGTGGTCATTTCCTCTGGAGGAATGTGGCCATAGTGTAACCCCGCCCTCTACCTCTGTATGCGGCCTCGAGTTAAGAATGTGTAGAACTTCACCTTCTCTTCCCTGTATGCCTTCACGGTCTGCAACAAGAACATTTCAGATTTTTTTTCTCTGACGCAACAACCCAACTTGGGCATAGGCATCCTCATTGTTGAGGTTCCTAGATCACACACAATTACACACACACACACACGCGCGCGCGCGCCGCTGCAGTACTCCTCTGAACGAGTGATCAGTTGTCGCAGGGGTCACTATCTACACAACAAAAACAACACAACAGACGAACATCCATGCCCTCAGCAGAATTCGAACCTGTGATTTCAGCAATTGAGCAGCCGCAGACCTACACCGTATACCGCATAGCCATAGGGATCGGCTTTTACCCTTGTACATACGGATAATTGGTATTTGGGATGGCAAACTTGTAATGTTAAATTACCTCAGATCAATGCGGACACCCCAGGAAGTTCAATTATTTTGTCTGAATTGTCAGGCTCGATCTGACATTGGACCTAAATGTCATTTCTGCAGTTGCTGGACCCAGTCCAATTGAAATCTCTGTTTGCTCTGTGTTTAGTCCTGCTCAACAGTGACAGCTGTATAAACTCTGGTCACAAGTATGTGGAAGGAGATGTGCACAACGCACGCACAGTCTTTTTGAAGAAATGTCTGACCACTATTCAGCACACCTCTCATCGGCGTTTCTCCTGCTGTACCTCTGTCATTGCCTGTTCAACCTGTACCAGACCGGTGGGAGTTTCTGGTAAAGAAATGCCAGGTTTGCTGTCTTTTTCACATCCGGTTTAGGCGCTTTCGCAAAATAGCGAAAAGCAGCCATTAGCTTCGTCATATCTGTCCGTCTGTCCGTCCTCATGGAAAAACTCGGGTCCTACTGAACGGATGTTCATTAAATTTGATATATGAAAATTTTTCGAAAATCTGTAACGATAATTCAAGTTTAATTAAAATCGGACAAGAATAAAGGGTACTGTACATGAAGACCAAAGTATATTTTTTATAATATATCGCTCATTTCTTCCAGAATGAGAAATGCTTCAGACAAAACTTGTAGAGAAAATCAAAACACACGTTTTATATTTAATCACTTCTTTTTTAGAAAATCCTGCCGTTTATGAGAAAATGTGGAAACATATGACAATATGGCTCATGCACATTGCAAGCTGGATACCCAAGGCTACGGATACACACCTTCTTGTTGTGTAATTTTCATTGCTTTTCCATAGCAACAATGGCTGCGCGAACGCGTCTCAATGTTACGTTATGCGTAAATTGCCTGTCTTGTTTAGTTATTTGATTTATTTTATGTTGCTTGCGCCGTGGATTGTAATATAATTATAAAACACAAACCAACGAAATGCAGATTTTCTAAATTAATATTTTAATTTTTAATATTTGATGTCTTCTACATGTTTCGAACCCGAGGGTTCATCTTCAGGAAGACAGTTGTATATGCAGTTATGGTATGCTACGTTTTACATGCATCGGTATAAGTAGTATAGTAGGTAGATGAGTGTATTCGAAACACGTAGCAGACATCAAAATTAAAAATTAAAATATTACTTTAGAAAATGTGCATTTCGTTGGTTTATGTGGTATGATTATTTGATTTAACCCAGATGCTGATGGTAGCTAACCTTCATACGTCTTTGATAATATTTCCGCTGTAAAATGACAACAGGAAATCTAAAAGCCCGAGGTTACGCAAGCAAAGCAACAAGTCAACACACATTATGCAGGTGTCACTGTCAAAACTGCCATAAATCAGAATATAGTTTCTCAACCGTTTCTTCTTGGCGGTATCCTAGCATACTCGCTGCATCACGGCACACCCTTAATTATACGCTGGTGTGCACTAGTACCTTGTTCATATGCATAAAATACGTCACTTTATTCGCCACACGTTGTTATGCTCGCATTCTATACGAGTATAATTTAAATAGTATTACAGTATAGCCTAGTCACTGTAGTGACTACGCTATGAGCTGTACGACTCAGGAATCGGAGTTCGATCTCTGATAGGAGAAAGAAATTTATCCCTTCTCCAGGGCGTCCAGTCCGGCTTTGGAGCGCGCCCAGCTTCCAATCCAAAGGGTACTGGGGCTCTTTCGCCGAATGTAAAGCGGCCGGGGCGTGAAGATGACCACTTATATCCATCCAGAACTGTGTTTAAGAGCGAGTGGAGTTGTACCTCCATTTCTCCATGTGGCTTCGTGGCATGCAGAGAGACAGTTTTGCGTTTACTTTACCTTGCAAGGATCACAGAATACTTGAACAGAGAAGCAATTTGTTTTGAAGAAATAATGCACGGCTGATTAATAGAGAAATGTGATATTGAGATTAAAACTGGCCACGATGGGTTGCTATCTAGACGTGACCAAAGGGCCTATTAATCTTGAATGTTTAGATCAGGGTTGCCAATAGGCGGCCTGCTGACCGCATGCAGCCTTCGGTCCACTGAATATTTTCAATCATACGATTTAACGAACATGATATACTGGGTCTAAAAAAATAATCTGGCAACTTTAATGGCAGAGACAATGTACAGAAACTGTAACTCGTCACTCTTAAGACAGCACGCAGTAAACCAATCTTTCTCTGTGTTTCACAAAGTTTCGTAACACCTACTACGTTGCCATTCAAACGTACTTTCAGCGTAACTCATTGTTTGTAAATAACGGCCTTCCGCCGGTCCCAGTGGCCGCACGGTTTAAAGCGTAGGTCTAAGGCCGCTCGCCTGCTGAGATTCTGGGTTCGAATCCCACCGGGGGTATGGATGGCTGTCTGTTGTGAGTGTTGTGTGTTGTCAGGTAGAGTTCTCTGCGACGCGCTTTATCACGCGTCCAGAGGAGTCCTACCGACTGTGGTGCGTCGTTGTGTGTGATCTAGAAACTTCAAAAATGAGGAGGCCATAGTCCGCGTTGGGCCGCAGCGCCACTGGAAAAAAAAAGTAATGGCCTTTCAGTGAGGTAAATCCTCCCGCCCCCTGCCCCCCCCCCGCCCCTTTTAATGCATGTATACACCAGTGCGGCCCTCAGGTGTGTCCTTAGCGAATTATGTAGATCTCTTGTGGATTGAAGTTGGCCATCCCCTCTTTAGATAATTGTGCTGGGAAATGCGATAGTGTAATGGCGAAGTGCTGGGATGGGTTTCGTGAGCTTGGCTCAGTTGATAGTAGCATACGAGGTACTGATATTGAAGGTTCTGAAGGCAGTGCTTATTGAAGGCTGCCGTCTTCTGGCATGTGAGGCCGTGTAGACTGGTAGACAGTTATTACATTATGGAGGAACCTGCTGCAGCTGTCAGAACCGCAAGATGGAGGCAGGTTGATGTGCCAAAACTGTGATATCAGTGTACTAAAGTACACTGACTTGCATCCCATTGTACTGCCATTGTAATAACAGTAGACTTAGCTGTTGATGTGTCAATTAACTGTGTATGAAGAACAAACAATTATTGTGAGAAGTGTGCGACAACGGAAGTTCAGTACTTCGCAGACACTTGCGAAGAACTGCAGCCTGTGGACATACAAACCTATTGTCTGCTTGTAACTGTACAGACACACATTCGTGACTTTGAAACATGTCTCATCAGAGAAAAGGGATGACGAACGTGCATGAAGAACATTTTTTTCACTTTTTTTCATGTGCTGTGAGATGTTTTTCTCCATTGTGCGATGTTTGGGTTGTCACATCGCTGTTGACAAAGATTGAAGTCGTTGTGGGTGTCACATCATATCGACTGGTAGTTACCGACATTGCACATAAGCTTAGTTCCTCCGAAACGTCAGTAAATCGATATGACATAACATCCTAGAAGATTCTTGTTGCTGCACCGTGCGTATCGTCGAATTATTTAATAGTATACCAACTGAGATGCACATACATAAAACTTTTTCACATTAAAACACAAAAATTGCTCCGACATGTTTCGATCCAAGGATCATCCTCAGGGAGCTACACTTTCCTTGCTAAAGTCACTTCTAAAACCTAGTTACTGATTGCTTTCATTATATAATCCTGGTTCTGTGGCAGCATGTCTTGTTGTGTAAGGGTATGTTGCTAAGAGTGCCCGACTGCGGGTGTGCGTCCTGTGCTGCGTTCTGTGCTTTGCTGCACAACAAAACACAGGATGTTTGTATGTATGTATGTGTATGTGTGTATGTGTATGTATGGATGTATGTATGTATGTTTGTACATATGTATGTATGTATGGGAGTAAAGCTTGAAGCCTAAAAATTTACCACTCACCTGTCCAGCACAAAAGTGAATGTGTGCCTCTATAGTCACTGCATTCATATATATTTTTTTTTTTTGTTAAGGTTTTAAGGAATTTTAAAATGTATTTCAGTGGTGTTGAGATTTAAACTGTATTCTGCTCAAACGTTATAAACTAGGCGTACTTTGGGTTTTATTGGTTGTTTAAATAGTTGACTTCTCATGTTCTTGTGGTTATAGGAGTGCCAGAGTCTGTTACAAGAGAATAAGCGTCTTCAGGCAGCTCTGGAGCTGCGTTCAGTGTCCTCACTGAATGGCCGAAGCTTGCAGATGATAGACAGCACCATTTTGCAGTCCCGGGTTGATACCTTGCAGTGGCAATTGAAGCAGGTCAGTATTTATATGCATACCAATTTATAGTAATCCTGCATTTGTTTGAAACAGAATATGATTCACACAGTTTAGAAACTTCAGGTGAATATAGAGACAATAATGAACAAACACTGTATAGAAGTGTTCAGGTTTTAATGATGGTTGAGGCTAATCTTTCTGTCTGTGGGTGATTAAAGCATGGGTTGGTTTGCCTATGTTCTGGAGAACCTAGCATTCTCTCTCACCAAGAAGATGGATACAGCCAGGTTGTTTGAACTGATGGCAGACTATCCTATCATTATACAGTGTAATCACCAAAGACTGAAAGAAATGTAGCAAAAAATGTGTCTTGGAGAGTGTTACTGGTGTACTGTGTTTCAGATGGTGAGTTTGCTGCTCCATTTAATTTGACTGTATTCAAGAATTATGAGACTAGTCAATTTAATTTTCATTGTTTTTTTTTTGTTAGTCACTATAGTACACATTTAATTATGTTTCATTCTACTGTGCTGCAGGAACATACTGTTAAGCCATAACTATAACCTGATTCTGTTGACAAGTGGCAGGCTCTTGTGAACAAAGTTATGGACCCTGCAGTTCAATAAAATATAAGGAAAATCATGAATAAGTGAGACACCAAGTACCCAGTGGCATGGTGTCATAATACCATAAAATGGACTCCTCAGCCACACCTCCTTGGAAACCTCAAGACTTACATGACTCAGGGTCTATTATCTTCTCAAAAAAAGGCACTGTTTTATCAAGACATTGTATAAGTCAGTATGTTTAATGACATGCTGCAGCTTTTCTTAACATTTTTTACTGGCTCTAGTAGTGTTCCTCTTTATGTAATCATGAAATTTACCACATTTTTAAATACACGTTTCACACATAATAATGCTTTGTTATAGGCGACATTTAAAACACAGTAATTTTGTTTTGATTACACTGAATCTTCATGGTGCCTGTACAGCTCAATCATAAAGAGACTGGCTACAGTATAGATCACTGGATTTCAATTTCCAGAAGGGACTGGCATTTGAGGCATGTTCACATATTTGTGAAGAACCCTTTTTTTCTTTGCATTCATGCCTAGATAACCCCTGAAGCCCATCAAGTCTCCTACCCAGTGGTGAAGACGCTGGAGTGTGAATTTTATGGTATTCATACTGTGCATTGTCTTACATTCAATGCTGCTGTCATGAAACTCCCTGAGAATGGCACCTTGGGTCCAAAACATGTAGGAGATGACACTTAACATGAAATGTGTTTAATGATTTGTGTTTTGTTGTATTTCAATTAGTGCATTTTGTTGGTTAATTTGTTGAAAGGTGGAGTGTGAAGTTGACCATCTATTGCAGTCTGGTGAAGACTTTAGAAATTTGTTGAGCTTTACCTCCGCCCTTCCCATACATCATCATGGCAGGGTGCTAGGCTGTCGACCATATTTACTTCTACCTTCTCTATACTCGCTGAATTTAATAACAAACAAAACTGTATGTAACAGATAATTTTCATGCTTTTGTGTTTTATAGGCTGAATCAAGTCGGCAAATGTACCGCGCCGTGATGGAGCAGGTTGTGAAGTTTCTGGAGCGAGCGTACAAGAATCTTGACTTGATTAAGAACAAAATGGACCCTGGAGGCCATTCAAACAAGTCAAGCCCTTCCAGGTTTGAAGCAGTTTGACCGTTTTCACTAACACATCCATTATATTTGTTTACAAGAATGCATAATCAAATATCTTTTTTTTATATTTAAGGAGCAGCAATTGTTATAAAGATTGTAATGTCACATTTATTAGAACAGTGTGTTTTAACATCCATAAATTACACTGTCTCTGGTGCAGCTTACTTATGACTATCCACAGACCAAAAAATGTGTCAAGAAATGGGAAAGTTCAATGCAGGCACAGCATATCCTGAGCAGCTCATTTTTATTTTGCATGTTTTCGTATATATTTTCGTGCTTAAAAACGCACACCTTTTGCCTTATTGTTACAAATGCTGTTCTTGTGCACGTTCCAAGCCTTTATCTTGACTCATTTCAGCAAAGAAATAGGAGTCCGAAAACTTACAGCATAACTTTCTGAAACTCGGAACATTACAGTTGTTTATCAAGTGGCAGTAGATTTTTTTTTTGTATGCCGTTACTGTTCCTCCCTATCCAATCATTCTTCATGCTCGTTAATTTAAGCTTATTAAGTTGTCTTAAGAAGAATTTAAAATTGGGTGTGACACATTAGCTTTTGGTCTATTGTTCTGACGCTAATCTTCTGGGCGAAAACATACATACCATAATGAAGAATGCAGAAGTTCTATTATATGCTAATAAAGTGGATTGACTAGCTGTAAACATACAAAATTATTTGCTTGGTTTGTCTGTATAATAGGTGTTGTGTGCTGTAAAATATGGAGTTGTGAAATCAGTGTAATTTAACTTCACCATATTAGCATATGTTTAATTACTATCCTTATGTGTAAATTTTAAACCAACAGCTAACTTCTTCGAAGAATACATGCAATAAAAAAATATATTAAAGTCTTGTGTTAGTATAATTTTATTTCAATTACAGCGCTTTTTTTGTGTAAGTTAGTGCACTTATAGGATTCAAATATTCGTTTAGCAATGTCAGTTAAATATATTGTAATCTGGAAAAGTTCTATTGGAATTACTATAAACTGCAGATTTTGTGGTATATGTTAAATTGTGTAGTATCTCACCGTTCTCACCAGAGTGGAAGACAAAGACATAATTTGAAGGTAGCTAATGACTTTTTCAAAACTGTTGTTTTATAGGTGGTTACCCACCTTTCTATAGTTTCCATCTTCAGCACAGAAGATGGAGGCAGCTTGTTTCTGTTAAGAGTAACTGCATACTAAACTGCATGGTTTTTAGATGAGACATCCTCATTGTGTATTGATCCAGTAAATAATAGAGTGGTGTAATGTAGTCTAACACAACTTTATTACATGAACATTTGAGAGAACATGTTTCGGCTTCTATGAACCATCTTCAGGCTTTTACTTAAAAGACTGAAAATATAAGTTACAAAGCCTTAAAATGACGAGATCTCAATAACATTAAAATGTTAATAAAATGCATTAAAATATGAAAATGAGATATAAACATTTAAAAAACATAACATGGGTATCATAGTTGGAGTTGCAAGTTTTCTGTAGTCTCTAGTAGCTTATGGATAGGGTGAATGTATCTCGCTGATGATTTTTTTGACATGATTTGTAACAATAGAGTTCTATAGGACTGTGAGTGGTGTATTGTATTTTTTGTATGGTGGTGTTTATATTACTATGATACTTACATTTTCTAATCAAATTTTGTGTTTGTTATATGTTAAGACGTTTATGTTGAGGGTTATATGATGCATGTTTATATCACATTTTCATTTTTTAATGTCTTTTATTAACATTTTAATGTTAATGAGATTCGTCATTTTAAGGCATTATAAATTATATATTCAGTCTTTTAAGTCAAAGCCTGTAGATGGCTCATAGAAGCCGAAATATGTAGCTATGTTCTGTCAAATGTTCATGTAATAAAGATGTGTTAGACTACATTACACCACTCTATTAATTATTGAATTGCATGTTGTTGTAACCCAGAAGACAAATATTAACTTTTACAGCTAGAAAACCTCATATATGAACAAGGTGCACAGTGACTTCAGAAGGAAGTAGTCACTGTTGTCACACTTAAAGACTTTGTCGTGAAAACCAGTACATTTCTAAATGAAAAGGAAGCAATTAGTACACATGGAAAAATTCAAAGTAGCAACCACATCTGAGCAGATTGCCATGAATGTGCAGGCTAAAAGCTCTAGACATTTTGGTCCTCAGTATTAGATTAAGATGTGTGGGCCATCTTTGTACTCAGGACAATTTATGCCTGAGAAAAAGACACATCATTAAGGCTGGATGGGCTCCAAGTTGGTCAGGATGTGGTGGTAAAGAGAAAAGTCACTGCTGTTCTAGGAATTGAAAGTCATGGTCTCCAGCGCATGTAGTCGGTCACTTTACTGCCTGATTTATTGCAGCAAATGTGGTAATGGCTAGTGTGCTAGTGGACAGCAAAGGATTTGGATTATAAGACTAGGGTTATTTGTCATCAAAATCTGTTGTTACAGAGTTCCTCGTTCTCGCAGTGTCCACACAGTGGATGTTTCACCGAGCCGAGGATCTCCAATATCTGGAACACCACCTCATTTCCCGCGTGCTAAAAGCATTGCACAATTTGAGTCATCTCCTAACTACAGTACTTTCCGTGACTTCACCTGGTAAGGTCACAGAAGTGGTATAAAATCTAGCCAGAATGTAGGGAATTTGTCCATCTAATCATAATTTAATTTTTGAGCATGTCTTCTGTTGTGTGTATTATCTCAAAAGGTGTAGGTGATCAAATCAAGAATCCATGGGTAAGTAGTAGCAGTAATATATAACTTGCTATCCAGATTGTGATTATTCATAGGTAAAGAAGAAATTTCTGACAGAAAAGATTATTAAAAGTAAACATTCTCACAAGTGAGTTTGCGGTGTCTACAGGGTGTAATGTAAGGATTTGCTTCAGTTTTGTAATGTTAACCAACAAAATGCACAATTTTTAAATTAATGTTTTAATTCAATTCTTCATGTCTTCTACATGTTTCAAACATCATGTTTTCCTCATCAAGAAGACCATTTGTACATGCAGTTTTTTATAGTATGTTTTTCATGCTGAAATTACAATAAAAGGCTATATAAAATATCTAAGTATAAAATGTTAGGTTCTTCAAATATCAATACAAGCCTAAAATATGGTCGGCTTTGATCTGTGATAAAAATTTTCCTGATGATGAACACATGATGTTTGAAACATGTAGAAGACATGAAGAATTGAATTAAAACATTAATTTTAGAAGTACATTTTGTTTGTTAACATTACATAGTTGTATCACAATGCATGGTACAAAAAACGTAAAGTTTGCTTCAAATTGTCCCCATTGCAGACGTCTTGAAATTGTCATTCCTTCAAAATATGCAGTTTTCTTTATTAATAATGTGTAAGTTAATTCTCTGTATGAAAAAATGCTTGTTTTCATTACTATATTTTCGATTTTGACCCAGAGAAGAATCTGGGAAGAAAAAATGGAGAAGACCAATGAGGAGCTTCATAGTTTTGATCATTAATGAAAATTATTAGGACATAAAACTTTAACTAGAACACCTGAAGAAAAGAGACCACTTGGAAAACTTAGGTGTAGCTTTGATGATAATATCATAATGTATGTGACAGAAATAGAGTGCGGTGTGGCACACTGGATTAACATTGCTTAGAATGGGACAAGAGGTGGGCTATTGTGGACGTGGTAAGAACATGAGATTTGTAGGTCCTCAGTGCAGTGACTATGAAGGTGGTTGTCTTTTGGGTTGTAATGCTGTGTAATCTGGTAGAAGGATACTGACTTCCAGAGGATCCTGCTATCCATTGTCTCTACACTGAGGGCAATGAGCAGGTTCCATTGCACTGTTAGTGCTCTTCAACAGAGTTACCAAATATTTCATAGAATCATGCTGCCTGCATCATCATTACTGCATTATCATTATTTTTATGATGGACAGGATCCTCTGTAATATGTGTACATGTCTACCACACAACTTGACATTACATGCAGAACACAGCAAACTTCTGTCTGGTATCAGCCTTAAGATTTCCTAAGAGAAGGGAAAGGCGGAAAATTTAGTTAACACTTGCCAGTATTTATGATAAAGATGGTTGTGCATGGGAAATCTGCAAATCAGACAGCCCACATACTGATAATCAGGTCCTTTTGCATTACTGTTTGCATGACGGTAGTCCTTGAAACATGAAATGGCACACTATCCCTTTATGCTGAGGCGTAAATCAGTCTTCATGTTTTATCACACTTTTAAGGTAATCTGTTTCTAGACTTACTTAACATTACTTCTTCATTTGCGCAGATAACACTGTGTCTGTAGGGACTTGTGAATTATGTGCTGAAAGGAATATGGAAGAAAGGAGGCTGAGTTTATTTTAAGATACCTGACATTTTGTGAGAAGGGACATTGGCCTAGAAATCTTGGTCATGGTAGCTTATCTCTTGGCTGAGGTTCCAAAATGGGATCCTCTTTATGCAACGTGGCAGTACTGATTACTACACATTGATGCTAGATTTCTGGATATGATGCTGGAATGTTTATTAAAATTCATGTTTTCTTAATGTCCCATTTCCTGTTGTAATCACATATTTATTAGTGAGATCAAATGAAGGAGATGAGATGGACGCAACATGTACCATTTGTGAGAGAGAAATAGCTGCAGGATTTATGTGGGGAAATCTGAAAGAAAGTGACCACATGGAAGACTGAGGCATAATTGGGAAGATATTATTAAGGTGGATCTTAGAGAAGTAGGGTGGACGTGCACGGACTGGATTCATCTTTCTCAGAGTAGGGGAAAATGGGGGCTGTTTTGAAAAAAATTAACCTCTGGTTTCCACAAAATGCAAGGAATTTCTTGACTAGCTAAGGAAACATTAGCTTCTCAATGAAGTCTCTGCACACAGATAATTTTGGACAATAAAAAGTAGCTGGTCATACATGTGTAAACAAGAATACATACACTGTCATTTGTTTCAGGCGCCGACCAAGACATGCTCGTTCAGAACCTGATGATGTTCAACCTGAGAAATTGTCCCAAGAAGCATTTCGCTTACTTCGAACAGCGCAGTCGCTACTAAACACCAGAGAACCTGATCTTGTGCAGCGACTCTGTCCAGAAATTGAACATGACATGCTTCCTCCAGGCCGTGCCTCTGACAGCAGCCATCACAGTAGTCTTCAATCATCTGTACATGATCCAGATGATGTAAATTTAGATAAAATAGCTTTTAAGAGCAGCAACAATCAAAAACCAGAACATGTTTCTCTGTCAACTGGTAGCTGTAATTCGCTTCTTCAACAATCACTTGACACCTCATCCCTCCGTTCCATTAACTGTAACACTAACAACAACTCCTTAACCAGTGGTCTTGAATCTGCCTTTGCTGGAGGCTGCAGAACTGTATCCCCATCATACACTTCTTCCCTTGGTCGTCCTCAGAAATGCAAGGCACCTGGTGCCATTGGGTTGGAGTTAGGTTATGTTAACCGAGGCAGCATAAACAGCAGTCCTGTTGTACCTCAGCTAAGTATAAGTTCAACTGAGGATGAGAGTGGATTTTCCTCTATGAACTCCTTCCAGGAAGTGGGACTGCCATTGGTAAATCAGTCGCCAACACCTTCATATTCCAGACAGTCATCTTCATGCACTGAAAACCAATTTCAGCCAAATACTGAGAACTTGACAAATAAGTCAACAGCCTGCTGTGTACCCAGATACCAGGAGCTGGGATTGCCTGTAGTTGACATCCCACCCAACAGCCGTAACAAGAATGGTACCATTCCAGCACACAGACGGTGGGAATCTAGCCCAGCTGAAACTGTATCACACTACACAAAAAACAGTGCCTCATTTTGTGGTGCAGGAGAGACCTTAAGGGTTCTGTGGGTTTGAATGCAAATGGATATATATTCTCCTGTGTCACTGTTTTAATGTGCTAATTATGTGAAGAATACTAGTATGAATGGTACTTATTAGTGCTTGGAATTCCTCATTTAGCTGTTTGTGTTTTGTAAAATTTGTTTAGTTAATGTGCATCAACATTTGCTGGTTTGGATAGAGAATATATTACTTGTTTGTAATTTGTGTGTAAAGGTATTGCACATGTAGTTAACTGGAAGGAGGAAACTAGGTGCAGTCATTTATATGCCTAAGACACAAAATTATTGAGCACGTACTAAATGTAAGGAACACAGGAGTGGTAAAAGGGATGAATGTTTATTTGTTCATACAGGATGCCTGTACTCAGATGGTGCAGGTTTTGTGGGCTTTGATCCAGTTTAATGTGTTCTTGTTTGTTATCGTGGTGTAAATGAAATCTGTGCTCAGTATATGTCATCATGAATGTTCCAAGATTTTGTCATAAATATATTTGTTCTTGTAAGGTTAGTTACATTTCCTCTTAATTGTACGTGTTTCAGTATGTATCTTCTTCATTTTTATAGTCTTCATTTTGGGCTGTATGCTAAGTTAAATTTATAGGGTTCAAATCTTGTCATTGTGTAACTGAAGTTTTAAGCACTCCCATTACAGCACTGGATTGATTCCAAGTGTTATCTCAAGTGTAAACTGTGTAGTGATGTTGATTCAAATTTCTGCAATCAAATTATTCCATACTGTACTACAACTATGTATTTGAAGTTTTTGGCCACATTGCATGCACCAAGCTGGCTCTTGGTTTTAGTACAAGACAATATGTCTCTCATGTTTTTAATTTATGTTTTGTGCTTTATCATAGTATTGAATTTTTTAAACAGGCAGGCTTGAATTTTTGCTAACAGGCTGGAGTCACTGATGTATCATGGGGTAAAATTCCTCAAACCTGAAGTCTTAAATGTGTTATACAGCACAATATTGCATCCACAAATGGGGGTCTTCTTGTGTAATATCCACTTAGAGTGCTAAGACAGAGAGTATCATTGAGGTGAATCTTAGACTGATTGTGAGCGTGACAAGTGGATGGAATGGGTCAAGAACCTGTCCAATATTTGTCTTGCATATTAACAGTTCTACTGACTTGGTGCCCTTTTACGTAGCCTAATTTTTAGTATTTTAGTTAGCTCTTTGCTTAGTCTAATATCTATCTATTTTTTAGGCATGTTTCCAAAATTGCAAAAAGCAGCTATTAACTTCATCATGTCTGTCTGTATCTGTCTGTCTGTGTCTGTCCATCCACCCATATGGGACAACTCGGCTCCCACTGGACAGATTTTTATGAAATATGATATTTAACTATTTATCAAAAATCTGTCCAGAAAATTCAAGTCACATTAAAATCTAACAAGAATAATGGGTACTTTACATGAAGACTTGTGTGAATTTGTGGTAATAACTTGCTGAATTCTTCTCAGAATGAGAAATGTTGAAGATAAAAGTTGTAGAGAAAATCACAGCACACATTTTCTGTTCCATAACTTTTTTCTGTGAATCATGCAGTTTGAGATAATGTGGAAAAGTTTGTTATTGCTGGGCAGGCTACAGATTACAAAATATTATGGTGTTTTGCATGCTGGATAACTAAGGCAAGAATACAGACACATGGTTAGAATATGCAATACTTATTGCTTTATCACAGCAACAGTGGTTATGCAAACATGCCTCAGTGTTATGTTATTATGCATTGCCTGTCTTGTTCTCACTAAAATGTGAATTGTCTGAAACCTGAAACTTTTCACAATTATTCATATCTTCTTGTTCCTTCAAGTGACCTTCACTGTCCCTGACAAATATTAGCAGGTACGTGGGGTTTCCATTTCTGTCTTAACTGTAATTAATTTCTGAATCTGTACCATGGTCTTTTCCTGTCCTTTTTTTTTTACAAAAATTTTCAGTTTTTCTAAAATAATGTATATAACTTCAAGTAATTGCAGGTATTTCAAATTGATGCCCCTTTCTATTTTTAATTGAAGTACTTGTTACAAAAGATCTAAGAACTGAATTTGACATTCAGAGGACCGTGCATTGTGATACATTCTTATAATAAGAGCCAACGAGATGCACTATTTCTCAAATATATTTGATAAAGTACCCTACATGTTTTGTCTTATTGTAATATCTTATACAATTAGACTATCATCTCAATGTAAAATTCAATATTTAAAATATTTTTAACT
>Ga0123354_10006794_pt1 | contig 17067 bp, 17 predicted proteins | sample TergutLab28metaG_2_FD_97872 | JGI IMG/M metagenome (GOLD analysis project Ga0123354, IMG submission 97872) | Labiotermes labralis P4 segment gut microbial communities from Petit-Saut dam, French Guiana - Lab288 P4 | ecosystem: Host-associated > Arthropoda: Insects > Digestive system > Gut ...
TCCAAACATTTCATTTTATTTCTAGTATGTTGCTCGTTCTACTGAAATTACTTGTTGAGATTATATACTGTAATATCGTTTATCCTTAAGCTGCAAATAGGAACAGCGCAAATTAATTGCCCTCATGAGGACCTAAGTTGATTCCAGAGCTCCTATTTATGGCTTCTAATCTTCGCTTTCCGATTAACATCTTTAAATCACTTTTACGCCCTTCTTCCCAACGTGTTTAAAGTTAGCCTATCAAAATCTCCGCTACCTATAGTAACGCCTAACTGCACGTGGCAAACTCAAGGCCTTATGACAGTTGTAGTTGTGGAATATATAAGTTTATGCAGCTTTAGTTGCTTCAGTATTTACTATATAATTTTCTCGTGCCCGTTTCATAACGTTCTGACAATAATGTGCAAACCGTGCATTCGATGAACTTTTTCTTTGTTACTGTGTGAAGACAGAAATAAAGAATACGTCTTCGAAGGATTCAGTTTCTATTTCAAAATAATCAAGGTAAGATATCATCATAAAAAGGGCGAGCAAATCCAGTGTGCCGGGTCGCCGCAGCGAATAGACATTATGGTTTAGTGTCTAATATTTGTTGATGTTCAGTGTGAAATTTGCTTCACGTCACATTTTAGCATGGAATTTTGAAATGGCTCCTAGATTTGTGGAAAATTTGTTCGCCCCAGGTTATAAACACCAATTAACCTTTTGACGCCTAATGTCAACTATAGTGACGTACCGCACCGCTAACATATAAAGTTGTATTTTTTATATTTATTAAACAAATACAGGTACTGAATATTTTAAACATGGTATATACTCTCCGTTTTTTCTCTTCAAAATGCAGTTTGTTTCATAATTCTAACATATTTGGTTCCTGTTTTATTCATATTTTATATACAGGGTGTGCTAAAATTAAAAAAATAATTCCGGCGCCAAAAGGTTAATTACAGATGTTCATAAAAAATATGATTCTTTATTAATTATATTATATGGAACACACAAATAGAGTAGCACCGTTCCATTTCACAAATATCTCCATTAATTATTTACGAATCCTTTTAAAATTTTACTTTGTAAGTGCAAAATTTGATGAAGTGCAAATAAATTAGAGCAAGTAATTCCACGATTCGCTGAGCCTGTCTTTACTTGCAGACTAACAAACAGACCTGAAAATGTAAGGTCGATTTGTATTAGTGATACATTACACTCAGTGAAGATGATCTGAAAAAACATTCAGCATATAATATATTGGCAACGTTAATTTCACCAGATTATATTAAATTGCAATGAAAACGTCCGTATGTGACACGTGTCTGTAAGTCGAAGGAAAAATTCCGCTATTTTCTTTAAATATTGTGACCAAAACCAAGTGTAACCTGCAGAAAATTGAAATGAAAGATGTCGACACTGTCACATATTACACTGATATTGCAAAAGGAAATAGGGTACAGGTATAGCTCTACTCTCCCATGAACGCGGCACTAGAAGGGGGTGAGTGGTCAGCAGCACGCCCCGGCCGCACTTTACACCCGGGATAGACCCAAACCCATTTTACAGGAGGCTGGGTGGGCCCAGGGCCGGTCTGGACGGGCGGAAAATCTCGTCCCCACTGGGATTCGATCCCGGACCGTTCAGCTCGTAGTCAGTAGCTATACCGACCAAGCTATCCAGCCCACACACATATATGTATATGTATGTATATATATATATATATATAGTAAAGTACCACTGCGCAGGAAACATTAAGTACTCGAATGTCACTGTAGCAGAATTTCACGAATTAGGTCCATATAAAGAAATAATGGTAGAAATATTTCATATCCCATTATGCTTGAAATCGAATTTACTGGTATCGAACAATAAGTGTAAAATTATTGGCATCGAGTTATTATCCATTTAATTGTACTCTTGTATAACACAAAATTTATTACCATTGTGGTATATTTTATTACAATTATGACTTGTGACCATGCAAGTAAAACCGACTTTATTTTATCACACCAAATTTTGTATTTTAGATTTAAGTTTGTATTATGGTATTGTATAACATCTGTCCTAATTAACGGTAGTAGCTGTTTTAGCAGAAACACGGTATGTCCAAAGTTGATTTGTTAATATTTGTGAATAAATTCATATTATTTATATATTTATTAACCAGTGAAAACAATAGATATCTGTAATCTGAAACCTCAATACGTATTCAACAAAAAGATGTTACCTACTTGCGATTAAGAGGGTATTATACTAGTCTTCACTTTTCTGATTTTGAAAATAATGACATCAACTTTTCAAAAGAAGAAAGATAAGTAGCCTACGATTTTTGTGACTTCCATATAGCCAAGTAAAACTGATATTCTTTAGCGATAGCCAGAAAGCAAAGTAATTAACAACGACCGTGTTTACTAGATAAAATATTCTTTTGAATTTTACAGAATAGCTCTTGAAAATGAATATATACAGCCTTCTTATGATTAACGATATTTGTCAGACTCAGAAAATGCCTTTTCTATTTAAAAAAAGTACACAGTAAATCAGTGCAACAATAGTAAATTGTCTTCATTAGCATGTAAAATTTAGAAATCATTGGGTCTTGTGCCCTGCAATTGTAAGCTCCTTCAAAGGACTTCTGCCAGAAATGAAATTGAAATTATAACACAATAAATTTTACAAGTTGATTCATGTTTCGCTGATGCCGTAGTTTGCATCTGTGGTCTATCATAATTTACTCTTTCTGATGTATGTTGCAGGATAGGGAAACGTAAGGCAGAACATGTATACTATCACTACATGAAATCCTACTCGAAACGACTGAGAACCAGGCCCAGAAAATTTGTTGGGAATTCTAGGAAATAAATAACCAATGCAAGTGTAGAAAGGCTTCATTCGATCGGGCTTCTGAACAGTTCATTTTCAGTTGATATGTAGGGCGTGAGAATGACCCTGCAACATTTTGTGTTCGAACTACTTTTCCTTTCGCTTTCTATTTTAAATTCAGTAAGAGTAACAGGCGGCAGTGTAGAGTGTTGAACTGGCTTCCTTTATTCTTTCTACTTTTTTCCTGCCCACTGTGCTGCTAGGGCTCAAGGGAAGTGAAAATAATATTGGCAATCCAACTCGGTGCGACATTTGGGATTCTTATTTCATTCATCTTTCTTACTAAGACTCACTCCTCTTCTCCTTCACACCACCTTCGTGACGTATTAAAGCTTGGAATAGCGAAATATGGTCCTAACAAGTCGGTCCTTTCCATTCTCTCTTTCAACTTAACCCCAAACAATGGATATTTTATTTAGACACATCGGTATTCGCATACTACGAGAGGTGAATTTCAAATTAGAACTTGAAACTCTATTGTTACATTCGAAAGAATAGAAATATCCGTGTTTCTTAATAACCTCCGAACTGAACACAAGTTTGTACTTCACGTTGTGTCAATTTTGGGGGGGGGGGGGATATTCATAAGACCAAGTTCTAAGAAATTTTTATTTTTAGTTTCTTCTGTTCTTCCGAAGCTTTTGAAATGTTCAGCTGCTTTCCTGTGCATATGGATGTAGCCGAATACGTCTCATATAACATGTTCATGAAAAGAACGTAATAGTCTTTTATGTGTTTTGCTTTCATAGAGAAACGTCTCTTCACCTCACACAAATACTGGATTTCCTCCACCTCATTTCCTGTTTCAAATATTTCTAACTTAACTGTGCTTTCGTCATCAGAAAAATAAAGAAATGAGACCTATTTTATTGAGTACCCCAGACTGAGCTAACCTCAATGAAACTTCGAGTTTTAACTAAACACGAGACGATGAAAAAGTCCAGCATTTACTCGTTTTTGTAACAAACCTTCTGTACATTCCTAAGGCTTTATTCAACATAACAGCTGTTTGTATGGATTAAGTTTATCCTATGTTACTCTTCAAGCCTGCTCATCTACCACAGACGTTTTCTGCGCTATATGATATAAATATTTACGGTATTGTGTGTATATACCACAAACGTAACATATCTTATATACAACAATATTTATTTCTGGGAGTCTCATTTTACAATCTCTGTTTTGATTGGTATGCAATCATATTATATATGCTGGTAAGAATTTAATGAAAAACCCCGAATTTTGTGGTATCATGGAGAAAAATTTATAACACTTTTCAAAATATCTGTTTGTTATGAGGAATACAAGTAGCATGCGAGAACGCAAAAGACGACATGACAGGAAAAAGTGCAATTTTGCCTGTGCATTCCACGAAATTATATGGAAGGAAACTCCATTCATTCTTAACACCAGACTAAAATAGAGTAAACAATCAGTTTTACTTCCCGGTTCCGTCATTCCGGAGGAAAACGGCCAGTGAGCATTGATTAGGAGGCTGGGTGTGTCTGGGAGATTTAGAGAAGAGATAAATGTTTTTTTTTCTAACAGAAAGTTTTGTCATGATGTCTCGTTTGATCAGGTCGTCGCTACACCAACTGAGCTATCCCGATTCACAAACGAAGGTAAAAATATTTGTTTTATTAATATGTTTCAGGCAAGGGACAAGTGGCAAGTTATTGTGTAACTTTCGGGTTCCATAAATTTTGAGACATTTCTTGATCAGTAGGAAGTATCAGCTTTAGAGGAAGATTTTTGCCTATTGGAGTTGATCCTTTATGACGTGTTATTGATATATAAGCTCAGAGAATTTTTATCACGGAGATAAATTGTTTTTGTCTACAGTCTCTGGATAGGTAGTTATATTTATGTTCGACACTCACGTCATTTTTGGCATATACTTTAATTACTTTCTATATTCAGATTTTATTTTTAGATGAATTTGTTTTTACTTAAATGATGTGATTAAACATTTCCGTTCAATTTCGTATTTTATACCAAATTTAGCCTGTCCCTTACTACAAACTACAGAAAATTTCTTAAACATACTCTTGCAGAAACCAAGGGCAAAAATAAAATTATTTACTTGCGTACCTGTATGTGAGAATTTATGATACGCCAAATAGAATCCTGCCTTTACCCTAGATATTGGAATTTTATCTAGCAGGTGCTTTAAAGTGTGCAGAAAGATTTCTGTTGCGTACAACACGTTACTAAGACACTTCATTTCTGGGCTATGAGGTTATCTTTTCTTCACCTTAGATTCAAACCAAAACAAATGTCCCCACTTCACACTCACGTTTAGTTTTCCAACTCCACACGCGCCATCCTGACTACTACTGTTTCACATCTCCTTGAGTCCAATTCTGCCAACAAGAAAACGAAATAAGCTAGAGTATTTCGCAACATCCTCCAAACTGGAGCATCACAGACAACGTCAACAACTTTCATATGTCTTAGCGCTTCTGAAACTTCACTGATCTTCCCCTTTAGGTTCGTGCGTATGTGTGGCTTAAAAACTGGCAGCATTTTTCTCTACATTGGTTTGGTGAACATAACAGCTTTCATCTTTCAGTTTCCTCCATATTTCATGATCAAAGGATACAACCTCTGCAAAAGCCAGAGATATTCTCCTGTAGCCGTTTTCATCCTCGTAAGCCCTAAGACTCCGCCAGTTCCAGGGATCGAATATATAACCCGTGGTAAAGGCCACAGACGTTTGTTGGTATGGCCACTACCTACAACGACAACATTCCTCAACTTCACTCTTCGGTAGCTACTCTTCGGCTTCCCCGATGCACACGGAGCCCTTAAAAACTCTGACAAAACTTTCGTAGACTCTGCTGTGGATTTTTCAGGAATCTATATTTGTTTAGAAATTTCGCATCCCAGTAGCCACAGAGCCGTACTCCCAATTCATGGACATTGAAGAGGAAAAGGAATTGCGTTAACGGCGATAAATCAGATCCATCCGAAGCACTCTAAGTCAAAGGCCTTGCAATTACTACCGCCTCACAATCCCACCGAACAGCAACACGTTCTAGTACATCAGAGAGGCCCTTTCCAAGGATATTTTAGGAGCTGCTTGATAACCCGAATCAACCGCTCCTACAATCCACCCTACCAAGATGATTCAGTTGGACTGAACTTCCAAATAATTATTTGAACAGAACTATATCTAAACACCAAGTCCATATCCATTCATTTCGAACAAAGCCGTGCTCCTCTAAGGTAAGTCCCATTATGCCAATAGATGACGGATGCTCTTCCTCTGCGAGCAACAAATCTTCCAAAGGCCTGCAAGAAGGCTTGGTAGATACGGAGGTTATCAACTCAAGATGAACGGCACGAAAAACAGGGCATGTAAAGAATTCAAATATATTACTTTTCATCTCCACGTAGAAACATCTGTCGCATAAGTTCGGGCCACATATTTTAAATACCGATGCCTCCGTCAGTCTGTCCGTTGGTAAGGGGGCCAAAGCCGGATCAGGCTTCCTACCCTCGAAACAACGACACCTTCCACATTTGGAGATTGCAGACTTGAAGGTTCGTCGCCTCTCCAAAATCCTACAGAACTCTCGTACTAGACGCAAAAGCAATTGCACACCAGCATGGCAGTGTCTCACATGCGTGTCGCGGACCAATCTTTTCTCTACAGTATGTTCATAAGGCAAAATAGCGGGACATCGGAAAGTGAAGGAGTCTTTTCGTAATACCTATTTTTTTCACCTAGATTAACCCTGTTTCTTCAAAGGGGTTCAAAGAAGCCAGTAATTTGTCCTCATCGCCACCAAATGACTTCTCTTCAACTAGCCTAAGACCAGGTTTTCAGCAAACTTCAGCTCATCTACACAGAGTTCGCCACTTCTTATAGATTTTGGGGGTTCAGCAATTGCCAATGTAGCGACACTTCCAAGCCAAGGCTCTCTTCATGTCTTCAAACGTAGAGGAACGCCACAGGTCTGAGATATCAGATTCTTTGAGGAATAAAGTAGCCAAACAGAGAATGGACATCTTCCTCTCGTAGCGACACACAGCCCATCCTTTCATCGGTATCCTTTAAAATGTTTGATTTTTGGTAGCCACTATATTTAAAGGCAAGTAAAGTAATTCTTATCTGTCAGGTTTGAGTGTTACCGTCAAGGTATGGAGGAAGACCCTTGCATTTTTCATCATGCTTCTTATAGCGTAGTCATGGTCGTCGTCAGGCGTTTTACTTGTGCTGAATTTTAATTTAAGCTCTTTACATATCATAATCACATGCCCTCTCCCACAAAACACAAAATATGATTTTGCTTTATATTTTTCGCCACATACCCAGGTTTTAGAAAAGAAAAACAACAACCACTTTTCCTCAACATTTTCTGCTTGTCCGACAACTCCATCTTCTGTGCAGAAAGACAGTTAGAACTGGAATGTGCCTCGTTACAAAACACAGAATTCGGCTTATCCCCCTGTATTTACGCGGTAGAAAGATGTTGTAGGTACGTCTTCTTTGGATGCTGTTTCGAAAGGTGCTTCCTCTTGCAAACTGATGTGGGGGCATTAGGCGTTATTTGAAGACCGGTCATAGTTAGGTTGAACCTCTCTTCTCCCTTCAGCTACAGGCTTAAAATTCCATTATGCTATTAATTCTGCCCCTTGTATCGACTCCCTGTGTGGAGTTCACTCTCCGTTCCATGCTATTAGAAGCTCTTTTGGTAAGCAGGACTCCACCAGAGGAAACGACATTGGCGAACATGTGTTCGTCGTGACACCTAAGGTTTCAAGTAGCCACAAGTTGGATTCTAGTTCATCATTGATTGAAGAAAAATTTATCGCCTCTTTGGCATGGTGAAAGGAGATTATCTTCTTTAAAACTTCTCCCACATACACCTCCACCAACAGATCTCTGCCAACTTGGCCTTCAGTCTGGCCACGGCCTTCCAATAATTTTCACTGGAAAGTGGGTAGGTTTCCACAAATTTTGTCGCCCTGGACTCTGCTAGAGTAGCTTGCAACAAGTACCGAAATTTATCATCAGGTAATATTTCTTCTTCTTGGTCAATTTTCTGGAACTGACACCAAAATGGCATCCAGTCTTCAATATTACAACAAAATTTCCTGAATTCTAATTGCGGAAACATAAAAATTTATTGTTATTGTTTGCTGGCGCAATAGATGCTGCCCTCGTCGTGTATTCTTCGGCTTGATTCGACCACTAGCACTCTTTCTATGAACTTGGCTTGGCTACCGCCATCTCATTGTCTAGCTCGACGTCAGCGTCGTCTAACAGCAATTCCAATATCTGAGTATCGTGTTCGCGTAAATCCGCTGCTTTCTCCTCTAAGAGGCGGTACTTATCTTAGATGGATTTCTGGTCCGATTCTGCTGCTTCAATTAAGTTATAAAACTGGTTCAGCAACCAAGTGAATGCCGCACGAGTGACCTTCCGTAATCGCAACTCTCGATCTTACGCCATTGCTTTAACGTCACCCTACGAATTTTAACAAATGAAGTCCTATTACGGTCCCCAGTTGTTGCTTACACACACACACACACACACACACACACACACACACACATATACACACACAAACTAACACCTCAGTTCTAGGCCATGACGTTATCTGTTGTTCGTTTTAGAGCCAACCAAAACAAAGTGCGCTACTTCACCCTCACCTTCTTTGTTCCATCTCCACACACGCCATCTTAGCTACTACTGTCTCAAACTTCCCGTGAGTCCAACACTACCAACAAAAAACTAAATAGACTGGAGTGGTCTGCAACAATAGCAATCCTCTGTTTTAAAGTCAGAAGTTTAGTCTAAAGTACTTTTAAGTAAAGTTTCATGATAAGGAGCCCTGCAAAATACTGTGACACAACACGTCCGAAGATGTCTCCCTACAGCACTGTTATCTCTCCTTCATTTGCGAAGAGGAGGAACTTTATCATAAACTTCGGAGCAGGAAACTCATCTCTGTCCATGTCAGAAGTACAATCGACCGCACACGTACAGCGTACACATGTGTGTTACTGATGGGGCAGTATGAAGGTAATTTATAGCTAGAAAGTTACTGTTCAACATCTTCCGACGAATAAACGAAAAGTGGTCACAAGTTAGGAGATGGGAAGTAGCTATTTTAGTTTACGTCTTGTATGTCTAGCGCGCTTGTTATGAACAAATATACAATTACGTTTAAAGGATATTCTTGTTGTTTCCACAAACTTTATGCAAAGTATGAAAGTGTTACTCTTTTAATAACCTATGAGTGAATAGGCAGTGAATTAGCTGCGATATCTGTTGCCTCGTTCCATTCTAACTGTTGCAGGATTGAAAGAACACTTTCCCAATCTCCAGTCAACAGAACAATAACAATATATTTAGTAAATGCTTAGTGAGACATTTCGTACTATCTTCTGCCAGTCTTCTGGTAATCCTGTAGAAGCAGCACGCCTCTTCAGTCTCTATAAATCCATTAACACTGTGCTACAAGCCCGAATGTCGCGGGTTCAATTCCCGAAGGGATCGTTGGTTTTTTTCACTGACTTAATTCTTTCGGCCACTCTATGACCCTGATGTCCACCCAACCTCTAACATAAGCGAGTCCTAGGGATATCTCTTGGTTGAGGGGGGTAAAGGCGGCTGGTTCCTAGGGCTGACAACCTTCCCTCTTTCATGTGCCGATTGTCGAGACGTTCTGGGAACCTCAACATCCTGCAGCCCTAAGGGCCTGCTGAGCCCTGTAATAGGAAAGCGATATAAGGCGAGTGAATTGAAAAAAATTCCTGACTTCAACGGAATTCACAGATGTTAAGAGCAGAGTACTGAAGAGGAAACAACTATCACACACTGTTAGTGACATGCTACATAAAATCATACAACGACTAATTTGTGTTTTAAAAAGCTATTTTTGGGTGAACAATTAAAAATGACGAGACGGTGAGGACATGTAGCATGCACGATAATGATGAGAAATACATACAAAATTCTGTTTTAAAATTTAATGGAGAGTGACTACTTTGCAGAATAGGACATATAAGCGAGAACAGTATTAAACTGCACTTTAAACAACTAGGGTATATACCGCATTCGTTCGCATAAGGATAAAGGGCGTTTAACCTTGTGATGTATTATCTTCTGACATCAGAACATGTGGAAGTGTGACTGTAGAGCAGCTGAGCGATTACGAAGGTGTTTTGATGTTGATATTTACTCTTTTACTAATTTTAAAACAGTTTAACTATGTTTTCATAAACTAAAATATAAAAAAAAAATACGTGTTCGACATTTTCTGGCTGGCTATGATGGTACGTTCAGGGCATTAAGATAATATGTAGCCGTATATTTACATTTAGCTTTTGGTATAAGAGTTATCTTATTTACTAATTTTATGTTAATTGTCTGTCATTTTAAAATAAGTGTGTTAATTTTAGCACCTATATTGTTTATAGCATCTTGTGTTGTGTATGTTAATAGGTGCACATATTTTGTTGCAGATCCATACACAATATAAGTATAATATAGAATATGCACCATTATATTTAAAATATTGATATATACTATTTTGTTTTAAATAATAAACTTCACATATAATTATGTAAATAACGATTAAGTATAAATCACTCAGTTATTTCAAAACATCCAATTCATTCAAATTGCAATGTAGGCGGACTACAGGTTTAAAAGTTTTGTTTTACGAGTACATTTAATGTAGCAAGAATTTGTGCTGATTTTAACTGTTGTTACTTTAAATAATATTATGGGCAAATTTATTTGCTGTGGGTTTTATGTAACGTTCTTTTTATAAAACTTTAGTAAAGAATGTAAGAATAAATCTTGTCAGCTATGAAGTATAAATGAATTTGGGTACGTCAGAATCAAATGTTATAGCGCGTCTGATTTTCTTCAAGCGAAACGTGTTTGTTTCACTTATTGCTTATTTGTTTTATCAGCATGTCAAGAGAAAAGGGTCTATAAAAGTGAAATCTTCATAAAGTTCCGGAAGTGAAACTTAAGATGAAAAAGAAATACGAAGATATCTTTTGTTCTTTAAGAAGAAATCAACTTGTTAACATTCGTAGCGATTTACCGTTTCTCTGCCTTGATAACACAAAGGAGGAGTCAAGGAATTACTTGTCGTTAGGTCACGGTTGGGAAACTCTGCTAAAATAAACAAATTGACGGAAATAAAATCTCTAACAAGTTTGTGTTGTGAATAAGCAATATAATTTTTTTCTTCTGAGGGATGCTTGTCAAATAATGCACAAAAGCAAATCTTGCTCTCTCCGACAATAACTGAACATTTGTGAAAACATAAGTGGCTTTAATTAGTATTCGTATCATCTGATGATTCTAATCTCTTTGAATGAGGCTCTTTTAACTATTGCCTTATCTTGTGGTGGTCATAATTTCATCCCTAATGGCGGATTTATCAGCACTGCTAATACAGCCTTGAATTTTACATTCAAGGGTCCGTGCATCGTGAAATATATGCCAATAATTGTCCAACAAGATATAAGTATATACCGTTTATTTATATCTGTAAACCGCTCTACATGCTTCGGGTGGTATTTCCACCCATCATCAGGAGCTCATGTCAATGTATCCACAGCACCTGGCATTAGTAAAACCGTAAATGCAAACTGTCGTGAACGTGACTGGACGGGAACTGCAGTTCCCGTCCAGTCACGTTACGGTTACGGTTTTACTAATGCCAGGTGCTGTGGATACATTGACATGAGCTCCTGATGATGGGTGGAAATACCACCCGAAGCATGTAGAGCGGTTTACAGATAAAAATATACTGTGTATAGTTGCATCTTTTTGGACAAAATTGGCATGTACAGCCTTTAATGTCAGGATGAATTGTGAACAGTATTTGCGGTCTATGTGCCAGGTAGCGCTCCAAGAACTATATGGAGGATATGAAGAAATCTACAATAAACATACATTGCACCTGAAATATGGAAAATTGGTTATTTAAGTAATACATCTACTAAGGTTTCGTAAGTAGGAACCGAGTAGACGAACGTCCAAATATCGGTGTCGATTGCTATAAACTGATGGAAATAGCATGACACTTGTTAAGGATGGTGAGACAGTGGAATGGAAGAAAAATATTGAAGGTTAGATTTCATTTGTCGCCACGTAACGTATAAAAATCGCAGACTTAGAAAAGCATATGAAGCGAATTTGTGAGTATAATAAATGAAATTTATGATAACTGGCGGCCACACAGTATTGGACCATTAAAGAAACAATGAGACTTTCGCTTAAATAAATCGAAGTACAGGAACATTACTTGACAAGACCGTTTAAACAATTTCAAGAAACCCAGAAATGTAATGGAAGTCACAGAACGCCAAAAGAAATCTAGGGTAAGGTAGTAAATTTCCGCTTTGAATGCAACTGCGATCATTATAAACTGTTGTGGTTTCTTTCGTGAACCTGTTGGTTCTTGTGTAACTACGGTGCTGTTTTGCTGGCGGTGGGTTATTTTCATCTACCAAGCAGTTTGTTTTTAAAGATAGGCAGTTTTTTGTGAGATATTCAGTAATCCTTTATATCTTTTTGATGCTTTGCTGGCCAAGCATCTCGGTATAATCTTAGCAACTGACCAACTTAATGTACAAATTCTTTTTTTTTTAAATAAGTTTATTGTATTCCTCTACATGTTTCGAGCACTATAGTGCTCATATGTAGGTGGCGATACCAGATACTGTATAATATAATTTGAACTCCTGATGATGAATACAACAGTGCTCGAAACATGTAGAGGAATACAATAAACTTATTAAAAAACAAGAATTTGTACATTAAGTTGGTCAGTTGCTAAGATTATCCTTTATATCTATTTGTCCTATTATAAAATTTTCACACTCTCATTGGTTCATGTAGCTTATTTCTTTCAGTTTAGAGTCATACTCTTGGTGCCCCTGTTTTCCGACATCAGCACGTGGTCGGTCTCTGTGACAGTCACTAACCAGTCACGAAAGAGTTCAGTATTAACTAATTACTTCCTTTATGCTACCTCACGTACAATATCAATCAATACAGAAGATATAATCTAGATGGAAAGGAAACTATTCTACTAAATGCACGCCGACACTACTAATTGACGTAATTTTAGAGAATGCGCAAGATAATAATGGGTAGAGGTTACACATGTGGGAAATGAAGGTCATTAAAGCGGATTTTTCCAAGCTAAATCCGCCATTGCGCACTTTGTATTATTCTGGGGAGGTTAAAATTCACGAAATATGTTCACAATAACAAACACAAACTTACATTTTAGTGTTTTATCAGCAGGTCCTATCCAGGTAGATAATCAGTATAATCCTTAAACCTGGACAAATTAGAACAGGTACAATATTTCATAACTAATTACGGGGGAAGTTCAGGCCTATTATTTGTGCCCTTTAACATTATGGCCCGTGTATACAAGATAGTATGCAGCTAGTGCCACTTAATTGGCTGAAGTACTATACCATCAAGGTTCGTTATGATTCACGAAATTTGTTAGTCGACATAGACATTTAGGAACTAAAGTAAGATTTAGGCGCCTATGAGTGTTCATTAAGCCCTCTAAATTCGCAGGCATTCTTTGTTAGGAGAGAGGAACTAAAATTTATTAAAATCACAAACATTACAAAAAATGCAAAACTTACGATATCGCCGTCATCATCATCACCATCGCTTCGTCATCATAGTCATCATTATCATCATAATTAAGTTTAAATGATTAATAAATAGATAGTAATTCAGATTTCCTTTATCAGGCTCCAATATCATAGTATTTTTCTTACGTTTAACTTCAGCATTTCTTTCTCATGTCGTTGCTTCTTTAGTTACAAACAAGTGGTGTCTTTGCAGTATAAAACTAGGATTATGTCAGTTTTACTCTACTTATTTATAATCAACTCCACACAAGATAATTATCACTAAGACGTCAGCAAGAAATAGGCCAAACGTAAAGTTCATCTTACGAAGTGAAGAGAAGATTAGGCCAAGGAAACGAAAAGCATAATATTCGATTCGTCTGACTACGTGAAAAAGTTGTAGCAATTTCGATGCAAGGAATATCTTTCACAAAACATCATCAGGATCGTCATCATAGAGCTTCCAGTGTTTGAGACCTCGTGAACTGTTCCGGTCCCATTCACAGTCTAGAATTCTGTTGAGGGTTGTTGTTGGATTCGTTTCCCACATAGTTGATATTTCATAATTAAATGTGGCAGTCTATCTCTGTCCATTCGCCGAACATGTCGTAACAGTTCATTTCTGTAATTTTGAATTTTCGTCACAACTGGGTTAATTTTGAGTTCTAAAAAAATGTATTCATTAGTTTTGTAATCTTTCCTTGCGTATTTTGCTCTTGTCCTCATCAGTTTCATTTCCGTTGACGTTGTCCTGAATATAACCTGTTCTTTAACTGCCAGAGATTCGCATCCGTATAATAAGGTAGGTATTGCCGAAGTGTTATATATTTTCAGTGTAGTGTGGTTTTGGACTTCAGAGAGATTGAAGTTCAGTTAATAATGCCCGTTATCTGGAGAAATTCTGATATTTTAACAGTAATTACTTTTTCATTCTTGTATGCAAAAATACAACCTAAGTTTCACCTATGATATTATTAATTATTATAATTTGACTTATGACTGGGCCTCTTCCATTTTTTTGTGTTGAAATCTTTTGTCTTTATTTTGAAATAACTGTATCAAGTTTCTGTATAGAAGTGTATACTGCATCTTATAAATCCGCCAATATAATTTGGTCGTCCGCAAGAAAAGAGCGTCTTACTGTACGTATTTCTTGAAATTTTATCTAATTTTCTTTCCATTCCGTAAGAATATGCTTTATGTATAGATTTATGTATGTGTTAAATAAAGTCGAACTCCTTTTTTTTAATTTTTGTTTTTTAAAAAATAATAATAAAATAATGTCAAAATTAACAAAAATAGAAAATTTTAATGTGATGTCGAATGTAAAGAAGCAAAAGAGGATTCAGTTTTTACAAACACGTCGCCAGGGAAAAAATATTGTGTTTGCTTATTAAATTATTATAATGCTAAACGTATGAAAAATATGATTGTGAAATTTTTCCACATATGTAATGTCCGCTACCATGAAACATGCTTTGGTGTGAAAGAGGAAAAACCACTTCGATTGTGGTAAATGTCGGTAACCAGATTTGTACCAGCAACTAATCATGATTGTACCACTGAGGTATATTTTTGATCAAATTTAAAATTTTCTAATGTACTTACTATAATAGAGTTTGAATAAAGAGAAAGGAAAGGATTATACACATACAGAGAGTCAATAAATAATTACATGGATTGATAGAAATGATGGTATTTTAATTAAAGTGTGAAACAGTAAGCAGTACAAATCTACAATACGGCTCTAGGCTGAAATTCAAGTGTGGATGATGTAAAATTTACCTGTTGTGTTTTTTACTGGTGTTAACAGTTGACACTCAGACGAGTATACAGTAATGTAGTGTAATGTAATGTAACGTACAGTGCATCGTAACACTTGAGAAATGAAACATAAATAATTACGAGATATTTCTACGTAATGTAGCATTTTGATCAACACTATAACTTTCAGTCCAAGACACAACATAATAAACATTACAAATTCTAAGCATTTCGATGCCGTCATTTTATCGCCTGTGGTACAGGTAAAGTTTACTGAAATATGTGTTTTATTAATGGCCTTTCAAAATATTTAAAATCTTTCATGTGCCTGAATTTAATAATTTTATTTTTTCCAAATTCCTCAACGCAGTTTATAAATGGACATTTTACGTTAAAATATGTAGTGTGTTTTCTTTTGGGTAATTCCCCGGCGTCGCAATTTGAGACGCCGGGGAACAACCCAAAAGAAAACACACTGTATTCAGAATACGGCGAAAATTTGAAATCAAGAATACTTTCATATAATCTACAGAGAAGTTGAACATTTTTAAATGTGTAAAAATTCAATTCGTAGCTGAGAATAAACACATTCCAACTCTGTTATAAGAAACTATCAGCTAATTCTATAAAGGAAAATAATAGCTTTTTTTGTCTGAGATCCGTATAAGGCGCATAAATGCACCATATAGTTAGCATGGGCAAGTCGTAAATGTTAAAGCCGGTTGTATATAATTAACTGTAGGGATTAAAGAAATAACACTAAATTAGTTCGAAATCCAACGCTGGCTTAGCACTTCAAAAGGAAGTAATTCCTGGCATATAATGATACAAATATTCTTTTCTTCATGCAACATGAATAAGAAAAAAGGAATAGTGTGGGTTCAAATAATTGAACTAAGATTTATTATGTTTTGGAGATAGGGTGGAATATTCATAGACAACAGACTGAACGAAAGATTAACTAAGTACCAATAGGCAGACAAGAAATTATATTTAAATGAAGTATTGTGGTACTTTTTCTGGTAAACTGTGATATATTGTAGGGATGAGATATTTAGATATAGCAGTAAAATTAGTACTATAAGCTACAGAGCTGTAAAATGGAGTATTTAAGTCACGGAAAGATGTAAAATAAAAGTATTTTAGTTGTAAAAAGCTTTAAAACGGAAATATTTATGTTAAATACAGCTGTAAAATAGAAAATTTAGTTTATATGCAGTTTTAAAATCAGTTTCATTTTGAGTTTTTAAATAATTTGTTGCAACAGAATCAACAGTAACACTTCATTATTTACTTACTTCTTTCCAACATTCACCTCTTATTAAACTCTTGTCCTTATATTCTTTATGTAACTCCATTACGTATTTACTTTCTTACGTACTTACTCCATGGAGCAGAGTCCTTCTTGGGAATTTAACCATTTGTCAGCTAGTCAAGAATTTCCTCAGATTTTATGGAACCGAATGGTTCATTACCGCATTCACAAGTGCCCGCCACCTGACCCCATTCTGAGCCATTTCGATCCAGTCCATAAACCCACATCCCACTATGTCAATATCCATCTTAATATTATCATCCCCTCTATGCCTGGGTCTTCCAAATGATCTCTTTCCCTCATATTTCCCCACCCAAACCCTGTATACGCCTCTCTTCTCCCCCCTATACTAGCTACACGCCCCGCTCATCTCTGTTACCTCATTCCCCTTAGACCCAAATATTCTCCTCAACACTCCATTCTCAAACGCCCTCAGCCTACATTCCTCCATCAATGTGAGCGACCAAGTTTCA
>Ga0123354_10006795_pt1 | contig 17066 bp, 10 predicted proteins | sample TergutLab28metaG_2_FD_97872 | JGI IMG/M metagenome (GOLD analysis project Ga0123354, IMG submission 97872) | Labiotermes labralis P4 segment gut microbial communities from Petit-Saut dam, French Guiana - Lab288 P4 | ecosystem: Host-associated > Arthropoda: Insects > Digestive system > Gut ...
ACACACACACACACACACACACACACGCACACACACACACACACGCACACACACACACACGCACACGCACACAAACACAAACACACTAACAATGTGTAATACTAATACTTTTTCACGGAATATTGGTTTTACAAACGCGCCTCAAGTCTACGTTCATACGTACCTTGCCTCTCTTGCTAGAAGAAAGGGGAATGTGATGGTATTGCAGTAACGTCGCATTGTAAATTTCGTAATATACGCGAAAATAATGTGCCGCAGTTGGCTGAGTTACACATAATTTATTATTGCTCTAGATCTATCATCAGAGAGTAAAAAGCAAAGGTAAAGCAATCCCATTACAGGCCTGGACAGAACTTGAAGGTTCCAAGAGGCTGAGGCTCCCAGATTTCAAAACATTCGGCACATGAAGGTGGTAAGGTTGTCAGCCCTACGCACCGGCCACCTTCCCCCCCCCCTGCAGGAAATATTCCTGGTACTCATTTCTGTTAGATGCTGAGTCAACCCCAGGGCCATAGAACATCAGACAGTAGTAAAAAATTATGCCCATAACTACGATCACGCGGTCTGGAATAGGTAATGTTTCTTCAAGTTCGTGGGTTCATACGTCATTAGGGCACTGATATGTTTTAGTTGCTCTGTACAGATACGGGGATCACGTGGACCATTCTGTCACCAAACGTTTCCTATCACACGTGTAACAGTGAAATTCGGAAACCGAAAACAGTAGGCCCTGGGCTGCATTGGCCTCTGTTTTTATAGCGAAATACAATATATTTTAATCAACTTTATGTTGAGAAATATAGAAATGTAGTAGGGTCAAGACAACTTCAGACAGCTTCTGAGTCATAAACCCTGTTGCTCATATTGACGTTTGCAGCTGAACGTAATTAGCCTAGTAACCCTTAGAATAAACAAAGTAGGCACTGTGTGTATGACGTAACGTGAAGCTTTTTCATTCAACAATTGTAACAGTAGAAAAGCAATAAACATTACATTTTCTGAGCGCGTTTCTAGGCTTAGGCGTCCAGCATGCAATGCGCATGTGCTGAATTGTCATATGTGACATGTCTAGTTCTGCTACATTTTTCCACATCATTTCATTAACGGCACGATTTTCGAAAAAAAAGTTATTGAACGTAAATTGTGTGTTTTGATTTTCTCTACGACAGTAGTCAGAAATATTTCTAGCTCTAAAAAGAACTGAGCGAGAAATGAAACGAATGTACGAGGGTGGGCTGATAAGTTTTGCCTCCGCTTAAATATAAAATGAAAGGGAAAAGATATTTTAATGAAATAAAAAAGAAATATGCCTACAACAATTATTTCCAAAGCTGCATAATTATTTTTCTACCAAATCACCACCCACTTCAGTACACTTTCGCCAACGCTGCACTGGTTTTTGAAATCCGTCCTTTAAAAAATAGGTGTTTTGTTTTTGAAACCATTTCCTCACTGCAGACTTCACCTCTTCAACCGCCTTACCCAGCGTCTTACTGTACTCATATCAACACACTGATCACCATAAACGGCTTGCATTCTTCTGTGAATTTCAATTGGAGGAACTTTTTCCTCAGTTAAGAAGTCAATAACAGCACGCTGTTTGAACCAAACGTCAGAAAACTCTTCTATTTCGCTGTGCACTAGGTGAGAACTGTAAGTATCTGTGTGTTCAAGGTGAAGTATGATGGAAGAGAGATACCATGGGACTACACAGAACCGGTTTTATCCAGATATGTCTAATGTAAATAAAAATATTACAGTGGAGGCCAAACTTATCAGCCCACCTACGTATATTGGTCTTCAAGTAAAGTGCCTGTTATTCTTGTGAGATTTTAATGATAATTGTGTTATCGCGACAGATTTTCGAAAAATATTCATATATCAAATTTAATGAAAATCGGTCAACTGGGAGCCTGTTTGTTTCACGCTGACGGACGGACGGTAAATATGAAAACGGGAAATGGAAAAGTCGGACGAATCGAGAACTAGAAGAGATGAGAAAAGGAGAAAATATAGTAAAATGGATAAAAGGACAAAGGATAAGCTGGTTAGGTCACCTAGAGAGAATGGAGGAGGATAGGATGCCCAAAAAGATCTTTAATCAAGAACTGGAAGGGAAGAGAAGAAGGGGAAGACCAAGAACAAGATGGAAAGAGGAAGTAGAAAAGATTTTCAAGTGCTGGGAGTGAGAAGATGGAGAGAGTTGGTGGCAGATAGGAAAAAATGGAAGGACATTGTTCGACAGGCCAAAGCTTACAGTGGACTGTAGTGCCAATGGAATAAAAAGAAGGACGGACGGATGGAGAGATATGACGAAGCTAATAGTTGCTTTTCGCAATTTTGCTAACGCGCCAAAAAGTGGGTTTTTTTTACCACTTCCAAAATGCTGTACATTCGCGAAAGTACCTAGTGCATTCACATCGCAAATGAGTGCATTAATATTCAAATAAGACGTAATGTATTCACTCAACACCGGGATGTTGGAATAAAAGTCAAGTTTCTAGGACTGTCATAATGCTGTGTTTTAATAAAACACTTTTTTGGCACATTCTGGACGAGGACTTGCAAAAATGCTTACATTAGATATTTACTGTTGGTCTGTGGGCGTGCAAAACTCGAGAATCGTTGAACCACTTCTCATGATATTTGGCTCTGAGAAGGCTTGCTGAAATCTCCGGAATTCAGTTGTATCTACATATGGAGGAATTTGACGGAACTTTTACATGTGTACTTTAGTGAGTGTTCTTGCACACCTCGAGTGTAAACAGTGCGTCACTTGCTAAACATTTATCGGAGCGTAACATGCTTCGAATAACTGTTACAAAGAAAGTGGAATACATATGTCACATTCAGAGAACGTTTTAAGTAGGTGTTATTATTTTGTGTAACCAAAAATTGCCAGAATTGTTACAAGATGTGTACGTTTCCAGAGGTCTGTTCATAACACATTCTACTCTACAAATAAATATTTTGGCATCGCCCGAAAGCAGCATATATTAATGTTCATATAATAAAACCAACTAGATGCACTAATTTCTCAAATTTATTTTTGGAATAAAATTCTACATGTTTCGGACAGTTTCTCTGTCCATCATCAGGAGTTTTCCACTGTACACACAGCAATGGTGTATGTCATACAGGTTTGCTGACAGCTTGTGAGCAGGATCAGGACGGAAGTTCCGTCCTGATCCTGCTCGCAAGCTGTCACCATTGCTGTGTGTACAGTGAAAAATTCCTGATGATGGACAGAGGAACTGTCCGAAACATGTAGAGTTTTATTCCAAAAATGAATTTGAGAAATTAGTGCATTAGTTGGTTTTATTATAAGAAATTATCACTATGCACGGTCACCTGAACGTCAAATATACTAATATATTTTTACGTGATGCAAATTTTTATAATATTTATCACACTGACTAATACTGTTGTATATATATATATATATTTTCGTTTGAGTTGATTTTGCTCTTCACATTCCGGGGCTGGTAGACGGAGTTCTAATGTTCGGACTGATGGCTGCTCTAATCTGAGCCGGGGGACTGGCAGTGCTGATTGAGTGTCTGAGTGATGTCTCGCAGTGTATTCAGAGGAATTCAGAGATAGAACGTCAGTTAGGCCTCGACCGCTGCACTCACAGATCTTTCCAGCTGCTCTCCACTCATCCTACCTACCACCTATGTTATATACCCTGGTATACTGACAGATTCGTGAAATAAACCACAGAACACTCATTCTACCAGTATATCGTAATGTTACACTTCTTTCCATGTACAGGCTGCAGGCCCTTATCCTCACTTTAAATAAGGCCCATTGTTTTACTCAAGACGACTTAAAAGCTTTGAAAAAAATTGTCGTACTAACATGGATAGCTTATTTTAATACTGTTAAGATCTCACTGGATTTTATAGGTGTTATGATTACTTTTGTAGAAGTTACTGAACTGAGATGAACATGGCAAATTTTCTTGAGAAATTCCTTGACAAAGAAGATACATTATATTATTTGTAATTTTTTTTATCTGCCCCTCTTTCTTGGGGAAGGATAGTTGCATATCGGTCAGGCATCTGGTTTAGAGTTTGAAAACTCGAAGTTTTCTTATAGAGAGTGTCTGTTGGATTCGGTTGGTGTTTGGAATACAAATGAATGCAGTGAAACTTTTGAGGCGAGTTCATTTCTGAGTATAATAGACACGTGATGCTCAACCAACATAACCAACCACTTATATTGATACGATATTTTTTCTTGGACTGTATCCATCGTCTATAGATTTTGTAGACACTAAAACACTACGTTTCGGAAGCCGGCTCTGCTTTCGCCTGCAGGCAAGAAGCCCCTAACCTGTTTGTCTCGTTAGATCGAAGTGTTGTCAGTCGCTACGTTCCACAGAAACACGCCACTTGTTAGATAAGCTGCTGAGAACAGACACGACCGCGGGTTATAACGTGCAATATGCTACAGAAAAATTAAAAACAACCACAAGATTCAAATAATAACGTTTGAACACACCAAAAATTAAACCATCGAAAACGTAATAAGAGGAATGGACTGTTAACTGATCAGGCCATAGACACCTATTACAGAAACATTGCAAATCCGAACGCTAGTAACACCAGCTGTGGAGAAGGTATGTATCCCCATGGGATCAAACGCTGCACAGCATACGACGCACAACCATAACCAGGCTCATTCTAAACAGCGTACGACTCACACACAAAAACACGACATGCTGCCACAACACCAAAGTTAACATAACAAAGTAATTCACTGAATGTTTTAAATTATAACATTAGCAAGGAACAATATATGCTCCCTGAGGAAGATCGTGTGATCGAAACGTGTAGGAGCGTTTTAAATATTTTAATGTAAATTTTAGACTTCTTAGTTAATATATATATATATATTTATATATATATGTGTGTGTGTGTGTGTGTGCATGTGTTGGTGTGTGTAATTAAATAAACTACAGGATGCACGGTATAACGATAAAAATAAAAAAATAATTGAATAAAGAGAGACCAACTTGATGTCACTTGCCTTATTATTTCATTATTTACTGCTCAACATGTTTCGGATGTTAATACATCAGAAACATGTTGAGCAGTAAATAATGAAATAATAAAGCAAGTGACATAAAGTTGTTCTCTCTTTATTCAACTATCAAGATGATGCACGGTCCAATAAACATAAGATTAAAAAAATAATATTACTAAGACATTTCATTCCTGATCGAAGAGTGCCAGATGGAAAATATTTCGACACTGGGTCTGTTAATAGGATTTTGTAATCATGCCACGTAGGTCGCTTCCCTACACTTCCTGCACACTGGATACTTTCCAGTCTCTAAAATCTTCGCTTCTTCCCAAAGTAGGCGGCGATTCTCTTCAAATGAATGCTCTGGTAGTCTAGATCTGTCCAAGTGACCTACTTCCAAATGTCGCCTGTGTTCCCTGAGTCTCACGGCCCACGCTCTGCCTGTTTCACCAATTTAGTTCCTGCCACCTTTTTTGTTTAAAAGTAACAAACTTGTCGGACCGGACCTGTTGCTCTTGGCGTATGGCAGTAGCTTTGTGGTATCGACTCTGCACAACTTCTCATTTCACACGTGGTGGATGATTCGACTGGAAATTGGGGTGACGGCCGGTGCGATTGGGTTAGGTTAGGTTAGGTGCGTTTTACCTGAAGACGGAAGCAGAGCCGGCTTCCGAAACATAGTGTTTTAGTGTATAAAAAGTCTATAGACGACGGACAATTTCCAAGAAAAGAAGACGGTATCATTATGTTATACACCTTCTTCAAACTCTTATAGTTTTGAATCCAACCATTCATTGGTTAGATTGATTGAATTTGCATTGAGATATGTGGTGTGTTTTCTAGGATGCAAAAACTGATTTTTATGTAAAGCGAAATTTCCTCTGTTCAAGACATTCAGGTATATAGGGAAGTACAAGTATTGCTGCACTCATCTTAACCTTGGAACTAGATTAAGTTAACTGGTCGTTGCCTGCCCTGGACCCTTCACCACTGGGAAAGAACCACGGGACACACTGGGTGGGAGGATTGGCCCCAGAGTCGACCTGGACGTTGTTGGAGAAATGTCTGTTATTCTTGTCGGGATTCGAACCCCGGATATTCCGACACGTAGCCTACTCACTATACCGACTATGTTATACTGTCTGCATCCTTTGTGTTGTATCTGAATATTTACAATCACCGCCGTTAAACCATCGTACCTCATATTTTATGTTTGTAATTATTATTTTAATTATTATATCTCTCGAAATGCATCACTTAACTTTTTAAAGCCTAGCGGTTACTGTATGTACCATTAGTCTAAACATTCACAAATTCTACATTCCTCCCACAGAATATGTATATCTTTTATACGTGTCTGAGGAAAAACATCGAAGTGTTCCCTATGCAACCATCAACGACCGGCTTCTATAACCGAGGAGGCAAGTGTTCACTGCGCGGTACGACCTGGGCCTTTAAATAAAATGGACTGCTTTTCGTCCTTAAACGGTTAATAAAAGTTTTTTCCGTTGTACATAGGCTTTCATAGCACATGCAGTATGTTTTTTTTCAATATTTTACTGGTTCGTTTGAACAAATTAAAGATAAGAACGCTTTTTGAGTCCTTGTAACAACATGGGGTTTCAAAGGGAATTTTATCATAGAATTCTTTCATTTCATGAGAAATAAAACGCTGTGAATATATTTATTATCTCACGTTGAACACAGTACATGTCAGTTTAATAATAGGAGGCTTAGATTTATTATATTATTTTCTGGAATTTTACGTACAATGACTCATCCTTCAAAACTTTATGCACGTAAGGCGAATTTAAAGTGGGCCAGACACAGCAAGTCACACTGACAAATATGCACTTCACGCTCTTGGATACCATCTGCTGCTGCTGCTGCTGGTGCCTTGAAATTTAATGTCTTATGTCAAAATAGGAGGAAGAGAAGAAAGTTTTTTTTTCCGGGTCGAGAAAATGGCGACAACCACATACTGTAGTTAGTGTGCTGGTACAAGTGGTTTACAAATTACGAACCCAGACGCTCTGGCTTAGTAGTAACTCTTAACATGTATTCGGGAGGTATTTGGTTCGAATGTGACTGAGGTTTTCTTAGTTTCTCGTCTTTCGCTTCCAAAAAAAAAATTGGGTTTAAATCCTGAAGGTTTTTTCTTTTAAAATATTTTCGAGGTTACTTTTTAAATCGTCATATATTTGAAGCTCTACAGACTGAATAACTGACAGTGTTACTGACAGTTGGCAACCTTCGTTTACTTTCACTAACACGGAAACAGACAGCGTCAATGAGAAAATAATCACGAAGTGGTGTTTTAAAAACGATCCTTGAATGTTAAGACAGGTTTACGTGACTGTGACTGGCTGTTATAATCCATGTACCTTGAAAAGTTACGTCTTCTGGGATATTACCTCGTTTAAAGTGGTTAATCCTTACTGAGGTTCTTTGGCGTTAGGTTGGAAGATTCCAAGAACTGTTTTTGAGCCATTTTACGTAAAAATACGAGTTATGCGCTAATATGTGCTAATACCACATTGTTCACACTGTTACACTCCTACACGTTTCAGTCCTCAGAGCGCCATCCTCACGGAGTACTGATACATTTCCTGATCAGGGTCAACAAAATACATGTCTAGAAGCAAATAACAGATAAAAGAGCAGCGTGTTGGCAGTGACAACTACCACGCAATATACAAATCGCTGTTCTTTAATATGTTATTTGTACCTGGACACGTATTTTGTTGACCCTGCTCGCGAAATGTATCAGTACTTCCTAAGGATGGCTCCTTCAGTCCCATTACAGTTCCGAGGTGCCCAGAGGGTTCCAGGAAGTTAAAGTTCCCAGATTACGTGACAATGGCGCAGGATGGTGGTAAGGTTGTCAGCCTTACACACCGGCCGCCTTTTTACCCCCAGGAAATACTCCTAGTACTCATTTCTGTTAGAGGCTGAGTCGACCCCAGGGCCATAGTGCGATCGGAAGGATTATGTCAATTAAAAATTCCAATGACATCATCTGGAATCGAACCAGCGAACTTCTAATTTGTAGCGCAGTGGGATGGCTCCTTGAGGAATGAAGATGTAGGAGTGTAAAATTGTGAATACAGCGGTATTAACATATATTAGCGCATTAGTCGGATTTTTACGTAAAATAATAACATCAGTGCGCGGATAAGAGCAAGATCATGTTTTGGGGTTTTTGACCCTGAAGGTAGAGGCAATTCGACGTTTCGGAACGTCGGGAAATATTTACCAGTTGACGTTGCGTAATATTCCGGAAGACCTGAATGTCCTGCAACTCGCTGCTAGAACCTCATATCTCGTACTGTACTGTACAATGACATTTTACACACAAGAAGGCGGAATCTGTTGACCAGTTGGGCGACCGTCATATTATTGGAAGAACTCTGCTTCATGCAATTGGTTAGTGAGTACACAGCAATTAATTCTGTCAGGTAGCAGATTATGTTTCAGCTATTCCGCCGTAAATAATATTTGTTACATGTAAGGCATTTGCATCATGCATTCTAAAGCCATGCGATACAAAAAACATGTATGTAAAATATACACTAAATTTCTCACTCCAGTATAGACTGTTTGTTTGTTTTTGTGTTACTGACAGACGCGTCAGTTTTGACAGTATAGGTCTAACTTGTATCTAAATTCGTACTTTGTCGACTAGGAGGATCCCTGTTCAATTTGCAGAAAGATTTCGTGGTTCTCCACATAATGTTGTAAGAATTAAAGTGCCGTCGACTGAGAAAATAAATGACATACATTAACATTTTACACAGCACAACAAGCACGAACAGCTGAAACATAATAAGTGCAACACAAATTATACAGTCGGTCTGCCAAAGTCATGTATGTAGAACACTTGAACTAACCCCATCGTTTAATCCTGGCTTCCGCAAGATAAAGGATGGGAATCACTGTTCCGTACGCTTAACGAACCCGGAAAATTTTATTTTGTTTGTGTGTGTGTGTATATATATATAAATGTGTGTGTGCGTGCGTGCGCGCGCGTTTGTGTGTGTGTGTGTGTGTGTAAAAGGTAAAGTTTTCCCGTTACAGGCCCAGTGTGACCCAGAGGGTGGGTAGAGGTATAGGTCTACTGTTCCATGACCGCGGCACTAGAAGGGGGTGAGTGGTCAGCAGCACGCCCCGGCCGCACTTTAACCCCGGGAAAGACCCGGTACCCATTTTACAGGAGACTGGGTGGCCCCCAGGGCCCTTCTGTGCGGGCGGAAAATCTCACCCCCACCGGGATTCGATCCCGGACCGTCCAGCGCGTAGTAAGTCGCTATACCGACTGAGCTACTTGGCCCACACATATATATTTTATGTACGTATATATGTGTATATATATATATACATATGTACATACATAAAATATAAGTACAGACAGACACCTTTATAACGCCTCCGATATAGCGCCATCTTCATTTAGCGCCCATGTAAGTATACGAACAGAAATTTCCTGTTGCAAAGTACTTGGATATACTGCCACAAATTGCGGTTGATAAGAGTGGCCCTATATGTGTTTTTGACTATGTGTGTTCCTTCAAACGTGCAGCATCTAGTGCTTTCCTGTGTTGTGTAGTTGTTGGATATTTGACGGTAGAGTGAGGAGTAAAACATTTGTACACAAAACCGCGTAGAAGAATGGAGAGAGCGACAAACGGTAACAAATAGGGACTGGCGCATTATTTTATCACCATTTGGTGTTGCCATTTTGCTTTCAGGCTAACCATGTTACAGAGTGTTACTGTCTCACTGTTGTACTTTCTAAAACCCAAATATAATTTTTATTTCATTTCTTCCTACACTTAGTACACTCTAATTTTTCACTATTTCTGAATGTTCAGAACTTATTTCATTTATAGAACTTACTCTATAAGATTTGAGGTTTTCCAATCGGAGGAGAACACGGAACAAGTTTTTCCCCGTACCTCCCAAAAAAATTTGTTCCCATTTTGCAATAAAGAGTTGCGTCTTGATTCAGAAGAGCGCAGTGTATAATAATTCTTGCACTAAAGTATGTAGGGTTGTTGCGAATGTCGATATTGCAAATGTTCAGGTACACTGATGACAGTTTGAGGTGAAAAAAGACAAACTATGTCTTTTAAATGTGGGCCGGGTAGCGTAGTCCAGACCGGCCCTGGGGCCCACCCAGCCTCCTGTACAATGTGTACTGGGTCTTTCCCGGGGGTAAAGAGCGGCCGGTGCGTGACGCTGACCCCTCACCCCTTCTAGTGCTGTAGTCAAGAAAGAGTAGAGCTATACCACTCCTCCCCCTATGGGCCGTACGGCCTGTACAGAGCCTCAGTGCCTGTACAAGGGTACACTTTTACACTTTTATGTCTTTTAAATGAGAGGGAAATATAGCCGATCATTTTTTGTATAGTTGTTAATTAGGATTGCTGGCGTCAGTTACGGACGGTTCATGGCATGCGTTATAAGTTAATCTGTCAACGTATATTCAGGACCGTTGGTGATAGGTAGGAGGGGAGAGATTTAAACGCCGAAACCTTTGGTAGCTGATAACAGAAGCTAGCAATCCAGTCCAGTGCGAATTCAGTACGAGTGTGGTGTAAGTGGGAGTACAGAGAAGTGACTGTGCCAGTTTCCTAGAAATGATCTAGTTGTTTAACTGGATATAGCGCTCCATTATTTTGTATCAAGAATAAATTGAGTAAATAAAACAAAAAGTAAAAAAGAAATAATTAAAACTATATGTGATTCGGTGAACCACACCCGTTTGCCGAAAGAGGATCACCTACCAGACTGAGCGCGTCGGGACAACAAAGTTATGAAGGGTGATCGTGTGGAGCTTATATTAAACGATTATATTGCATTGCTGTAATATCTAGGCGTACTTGTCATTGGAAGTTATGACTTGTAGAATTAATGTTGGAAAATTTATAACTATAATTATAAACTGTCCACAATTTCATAAAAATTATTTACGATTAAATGAATCAGTGCAATAAATATAGTCCGCTAAATTACAATAAATTTTTTCTTTTCATTCCACTGGCCCACATATACCTGTTGACTCACTGGAGGAGAGTACGATTTGGCGTTGTAACATTCTAAAGCTTAATGTATAACCTACGACATTACGACGGGAATAAATAAAGATTAACTTTCCCATTTTAACACGCTGTAAAAAAAAGGAAACTAAAGGAAAAGAAAAATAAAAGATACTACATATATAATACACGGTCGTTACGGGTGAGATCCCTCACCGGACGAATAGAAAGAGAACACGAGATAAACGCACGATTTTATATAATATTGCGCAAAGATCAAGAAATAAACTCAAATTTTAAGTAATAAGCTTATTAAACAGTTTACTAGTGGTTGTTGAATACAATTGCTCTATTTGACAGATAACAGTGTAAGGTCTGAGATCTTACACCACTATGGAACTTAAATTATTAATAACAGTTGTGTAAATTCTCTTCCGTAGTTTTATATGTGCAACCTGATGATGAATTCGTAATAGTCGAAACGTGCTGCTTTAATTTGGAAAATAAGATAAGCGTTTTCCAATAAACTATTCTTGTCGGAATGTTCACATTAAATTAAATAGTTGTTTGTATACACAACTGGATATCGCGTTCTCGATTAAAATGATAATACTTTCAAGTAGTCTGTGTGAATATCGTGGGTACACTTGGAAATAATATTGATGATAATACAGTGTACGCTAAATGATGACCAGAATATTAAGTTCTTTATTTGTCCAACTAATGCACACAATTCTTATAAAATTGATAAACTGTTAAAATCATCTAAAATTATAATAGTTGCTCCAAAATATTTCGGTTTACATAAACTATCATCAGGGAGCTCTCAACCTGTGTTTCGCTAAAGTTACAGTGTTGAATTCGGTTAAGTATCGTTATTTGAAGTTATCGGTATTGTGGCTGCATATGTAGCCACAATACCGATAACTTCAACTTTAGCGAAGCGCAGGCTGAGAGCTCCCTGATGATGGTTTATGTAAACCGAAACATGTTGGAGCAACTATTATAATTGTAAATGATTTTAACTGTTTAAAAATGTTATAAGAGTTGTGTTCATTAGTTGGACAAATAAAGAACTTAATATTACCAATATGCACGGTGCAACTACGAAGATAACCAGAATAATTTAAATACAATAACGGAAATTACACTGGTTATACCACCCATTATGCTTGCCTCTTCTGATGTGTGGTGAATCTCGTTCGAAATGTCGAAATAACACGAATCACAATAGCCTGTCTAATATTTCGATTTTGAAACGTAATTTGATGTACACATTTATTGATAATGAGCGAACATAACACTGAAGCTGCATTACTGTGGGTAATCGTAATCACTTCCGACATTTGAAACACGGCTAATTGTCAGTACCCACACTCTTAATTACCAATGATTATTTCAAAACGTACCTCGCTTGTGGTTATTACAGTACCAGGTGCTTCCAATTAAATATTTATAATGTTCAGAAACTACCATATCGGGCCAACCAAATACAGTTCTTTGCTAATTCAAATGTTTTGAAAGAACAAAAGTACTATAATATAAACAGCCAACTAGACGCAACAGTAACAAATTTTATTGATAATTACAATCACCTCAAAATGTTTCGGGCAATAATTTCGCAGCATCGCAATTCAGGCTTCCGCAGCGGTGCAAATGATATCTGCATTATTATGGGATCTTACGCATCGTAGATTGGGAATTAATTAGTGACATTTCGGTACAACCTATTGATCCATTCGTCAAGGGTTAAGTAGCCCAAGGACTGCGTAAGATCCCAGAAGAGCGCAGGTGTATTAGTTAGAATAACATAAACAGCCCACTAGATGCAACAATAACAAATTTTTTTGATAATTACAATCACCTCAACGTGTTTCGGGCGATAATTTCGCCCATCCTCAGGAACACTAGACTGTGTTTACAGCTTGTGGTATAATGCACCGACGATGCTACCTGCAGGCAGCATCGTCGGTGCATTATACCACAAGCTCTAAACACAGTCTAGTGCTCCTGAGGATGGGCGAAATTATCGCCCGAAACGTGTTGAGCTGATCGTAATTATCAATAAAATGTGTTCTTGTTGCATCTTGTTGGCTGTTTATATTATTGTATCATTGACACACGGACACACAAACAAAATAAACAAAAATACTGTTTTTTTTCTGAATATAGATCTAATATTTGTCGTGGCAGTATATACGATTTTAAATTAGAAATTTTACTCAAATTAGGAAATTGAATATTAGTCTTGTAATTGAAAAGAAATATTATTGTGAAAGTTGGAATCGCATCCAAAAACGCCACCACATCATTTAAATCTTATTTACACATCTGTAAATACCAGAAGTATAGGAAAGAGAACGGAGGACGTTTCGTAAGATCTTCGGATAATCTCTATCAGTTCACATGTAATAAAAAGAAGTTTTATTCTTACGTATAGTATATTAGGTAATAAATCCGAAGAGATATAAAAGGAAGCAGTCTGCCGTGTTTTTATGGCATTCTGTCAGGATTTACCTAGAAAGACCACAATAGAACCCTGTAATGCCTAGTCTGGTATTTTGTCTGACGGGGAATTTATATATCTCTTTTTCTTCTTGTGTTTTTTTTTTCGAAGTTCTAATTCTGCGCGCAGTAATGGCATATCCGATGGTACATATGTACACCCTGACCCATGATTTGCACTTTCAAAATACAGCGTTAGAGTGGGTAAACATAGTGTGTTTGGGTGTGAACGTATGCTTGATATCAGTAAGTGCATTCCATACTGACGACTAAGAAATAACTATGGTAAACACTCAGACGTTAGTCACAAAATTTCAGTTGTAATTAAAGACGGCATTTCTTTTGAAACATTTAATTATTCCCTCCAAAGTAACCTCAAAGGAAGTCACACTTTCTCACCCCCAGACATCCGCCATGCTAGTAATAATAAGATTATCAGCTAAGAGCAATTCCTGGACAAGAACTTCGAACAGTTTATAATAATTCGTATACGAGTTGTTAGCTTATCGAAGAGTTGGAAATCTTATCCACCACGTGCTGCAACGTGCGATATATTATGTAGTAAAGATAATATTAAACCTATGAGGGGGTTCCTTGTATAGCTGGATATAGTAAGGCACTAGACCTATCCCGCACCACATGAATTCAGTGCACACTCTCATATCCAGTTTATTTGAGATTCATTCATACGTTTGTTGGCGTATATTTATTCTGATAGCATACTCTTCTTACACCTATACCTACACCTAACTGTTGCTAAACACTTCGTTCCTTGAGGCTTCCCGCTCTAAGCTTGTATAATCGCACTGTGCTGTGGATTCTTCAAATGCGTGCAACGTGTATGCCGATCTAATTTTTTTGGTTTCATCGTCCTGGTAGTGTTTAGTTTCAGAGTACAAGATCGCTTTGTGCGATTTATCATGACTATTATTGTATTCTTTTGCTGAAGTTTAAATTTTGTCATGATAAAGAGCTTTTTCTATAAATATATCAAGAAAGAAACGGTGTCACAGGTTATTTCTGTCCGAATTCTAGGATTCTAGATCTGCGATCCTGAAGAGAAAGTAATAATTCTGGCCTCTCTGAATAGCATGCATACGTATTTCCGTGTATGTGTGTTTGTGAACCAAATTTTTTTTGGAACGACGAATCTATTAAACAAATCACTACGAAAATTCAAATAACTTCCTGGGATTTAGCCCGTCCTGATCGGCTCCAATATAGACTTAAATATCTGTGTGGCACACGTATTTACGGATAAGAACCTGGGTGCTATCTGAACAGAAGAGTTTCAGTGGTGTTGCTGTGGTCTGCTACAAGTGACAGGGAAGAACGCCGTATCATAAACCATTTAATCAGACGATAATTATGTAAACCTCTATTCAGCGTTCTAGAAAATAAAGTTGAATATCAAAAGAACTGTTTCCACTACTTGAAAAATATGAAAGACAGGGTATTTGATATTGATTTTATTATTGTTCATAACCGAGGACAAATAGTGGACCAGATAAAATACGAGCCATTGTTAAGCTGAACCTTTGAACTAGGACGGTGTAACAAGATTTGTTCTTGTAAATGATGGTGATGACGACGACGATGATGACGACGACGACGACGACGATAATGACGATGACGACGACGACGATAATGACGATGACGACGACGACGACGATGATGATGATGATGATGATGGCGGCGGTGGTCATATGATTTTCTGTTGCACTGCGAAGTAAGTTCTTTGGAATGAACTACAATTGAATTAATGGTCTGACGTATCCTGAGCCGCACTCAAAACTCATACGAGATATTTTAATAAATCACCGCTAATATATTTATTTGAAAGCCACAGTTAATTCTGTTCTCCTTTCTACTTGTTGCATTAAATAAATGCTTAAAGGTTCTGTCGTTCTTTTATATAAACCTTGGGCAATATCCATTTTCGTCCATGGTTAATTGCTTACCCTTTGTGAAGAAAAAAGTTCATATCCGTTTTCGTCTACGACCAGCAGGTATAATATCCTTTGTAGTCTGCGGTTCGTAACTTGTGAATGAACATAACACACTTATGTAATAAGGCTTCTGCTTCGGGTAGCACAAGATTGAAATCAAGTTGACTACATGTAATGAGAAATTCGTTACGAACACCATGTATTAAGCTAATATAACAATTTTGTATCTAGCAGTTTAGCCATATTTTAATGAAATTATAAGATAAGTGTAGTTACAACAAGCACTAAAATGATATAACAAATTTTAGTCGCTTTCGCAAAATTGCTAAAAGCGACTAATAACATCGTCATGTCTGTCTGTCTAGCCGTCCGTCCGTCCATTTGGAATACCTCGGCTCCCACTGAACGGATTTTCGAGAAATTTGATATTTGCATATTTTTCGAAAATCTGTAGAGAAAAGTTAAGTTTCATTACAATATGACAAGAATAACACTCACTTTACTTGAAGATCAAAGTACAATTATGATAATATCTCGCTCATTTCTTCTTATAATGAGATACATTTGAGAAAAAAAAACTGTACAGAAAATCAAAACACACATTTTATGTTCAATAACGCTTTTTGATTTCGAAAATCGTGCCGTTTATGAGCTAAAGTGGAAAAATGTTCTAGATCCGGACATGCCACAAACGACAATACGGCGTATGTGCATTGCATGCTGGTTAACTAAGGCTACAGACACAATGAATATGCAATTCTCATTGATTTCCCTGGCAACAATGATTATACAACGGTGCCTTATGTTACGTTATACATACAGCCACTGTTGCTTATCAAGCAATGTAGCTCTCGTTTATTGAAAATCTGAAGTATAATTACAACAATAAGGCGCTTAGCTATTTGTTTTACCACAATATGTCCATACCAATGTCATATATCTTTCTTTTTGTATCTGTAACTAACTTTGGAAACAAATTCTAACCTACAAATTTATCGTCTTTTTGTATTTTTAATTAAATCCTCTACCAATCCCTTACAGCGTGACTTCTTCTGTTGGTCACTGTAGCAGGAAATTCAGCCTTTCGTAGTTTCACGTAAATCATATTTTGATATTATTGTAACTTCATTATGAATGCAGTGATGTTATGGTGATGATGGTACAATTATTTCGGTAAGTGTGAGTGACAAAATGCACCGCTTTTCGTTGTTAGTTGCAGACTGTTGCTGGTGTGATGCAGTTCAATGTCGTAACAATGTGTTAAACAGTACAGTTTCGTGAATAATAATAATAAATATACCCCCATCACTATGTAAAATTTGAATGATCGTGCCGTGTGTCATAAAACATCACGTTATATTCCCTGGGTAAAGGCCCACCCTTCCTATCACCCTGACAAAATATTCAGTTAAATATTAGACTGACGAGACAATAGTGATCTCGTTGGCGCCCAGACCGGGACATGAAGTGGTGACGTCAGAACACCGACGACACAACACGTGGACTGTTGAAGGGCCAGCTGATCCTTTGACCTATTTACATA
>Ga0123354_10006798_pt1 | contig 17062 bp, 16 predicted proteins | sample TergutLab28metaG_2_FD_97872 | JGI IMG/M metagenome (GOLD analysis project Ga0123354, IMG submission 97872) | Labiotermes labralis P4 segment gut microbial communities from Petit-Saut dam, French Guiana - Lab288 P4 | ecosystem: Host-associated > Arthropoda: Insects > Digestive system > Gut ...
CGTACCGCACAAGCCCCTCCGCCACCAATCGCTGCAGCGCCGAAGTGGTGAAGGCCTTCGTCACCGAGGCGAGGTCGAACATGGTCTCCGCCGTCATGCGCGAGCCACTACTGCCCAATACCCCGCCAGCCGCCCACTCCCGCGCACCGTCGCGGAGAAGGCCGACCACGACACCGGCGGGATGGTGATCCTGATTCATTAACGCTTTGACTGCCGAATTACACCTCATCCAGATCGCCTCCACTGTCTGAAGAATCGCCTCCACTGGCTTCCACAATAGTACGCAACCGTACCTTCGGCTCGCGGAATTCGCCTTCGATTCGCGTACCGCCATCGGGAATCCAGCCGCGCGGCCTGGGACGGGCCGATGAACGCCGAAATACGGCGGTTTTTCTCGATTTCCCCGATTTCCCTGTGCATAAGCGACCACGGGCTCTAGCGGTGCGGTTGAATGTATGTCATGCTAAACGATTGATTCCAAGGGCCCGGGTGTTTGGGGACAACATCCAGGCGTGGCTTGAAATCAATCTTCCGTGCCGATGATGACAGGAGAAATCGTGAGGCGTCTGACCGGTTCGTTCGCCATCGTTGTGCTCGGCTGCGCTCTGGCGGGGTGTACGGCCGGTGGCCCGACCACGCCCACGACCGGGCCCGTGGCGATATCCCCATCGGTGGCGGTACCGACCTCGGTGGTCACCCTGGGCTCGCAGTGGACGCCCGATGAGCAAGGTGCCATCGATGCCGTGCAGCGGTACCTGGAGGTCTGGGCCCAGATCGGCCAGGGCTTGCCCGGGTCCGATGTCGACCGGATACGCGATGTCGCGTCGGACCCCATTGCCAGTCATGCCATACAAGTGTGGGAGTTGTGGCAACAGAAAAGCTGGCATCTTGTCGGATCGCCCGCGTTTACTCCCGATACGGTCACTGCCGGAGCGATCGACAGTCAAGGTAATCGCTACTACGTTTATGGCTGTACTGTGATCGAGGACTCTTATGTGGCGGATGTGAACAACGATCCGATTCCGGCCGACGACAGAGTCGAAAGAGGCACCGACACCTTTACCGTCATTCAGACCTCATCGGACGTGTTCCGAGTACTTGACGACAAGGCCGGGAGCGAATCATGCTAAAAAGATTGCCTCCCCTACTGGCAGTTGTCGCGGCCTTCATCGTCATAGTCTTGTACGAAATCCCTAGTCATGCCGAAGATTGCTCCTCAAGTGCCGGATACGATAGCCGGTATGGTGCTATCTCCGTTGGGGTGACCTGTGAGACCAGTACCGGGGGCTCTGATACCGTAGACGACCCCGGTACCTCGGACTCGTCGGACCCCGGTGGCTGCACCCGCGCCGACGGTACCCCGACCGCGTGCTGGTATGGCGACGCCTGGTGGAGCCCGAGCAAGGACATGTACTGCGAGGTCTACCCGCTAAGGGACGACGATCCCTACTATGACGAGTACCTCGCCTTGATCCACAACGAGGGGGCGGCCCTGTACCGCTGCTTCAATCCCGACACCGGCTGGAACGATTATTTCTGGGAAGGCTCCGCCGCACCGGCCGTCGATCCGGAAACCGTGGTCCGTACCTCGCTCACCTCGCTCGGCCTGCACCCGCCCACCGTCGGGGTTGGCGCTTTCACGTACCCCGGCGACGCGGCGTGGGGACTGTCCTGGTGGGTCGGCGCGCCGATGTGGCTCTGGGTCGATTCGACCGACCATCTCCAGTGGGGCGCGCATACCCTGTCGGCCAGCGAAGGCGGGCTGACCGTATCGGCGGCCGTCCAACCCAGTTCGGTCGCGTACGACATGGGCGACGGCTCGCGCCCTATCACTTGCCACGGCCCGGGTACTCCCCGCCCATGGGACCCCGACGACCTGCTGAGCAACCACTCGCCGTCCGGCTGCGAGTACACCTACACAACCATCAACCGGACCGGCGACCCGCCCTCCCGCTACACCATTACCGCCACCGTGACCTGGCAGGTGGACTGGTCGGCCTCCGATGGCCAGACCGGCTCCTTCGCCACCCAGATGACGTCCGCCTCGCCCACGTCAGTCCACATCGGCGAGCTGCACGTCGTACGGGTCCCCACCCCGTAAAGAGAGAAGCACCGGTCCTCACCTATCAGATTGAGACAAACAGAACCGTCCCCGATGTCTCAACTAGCGTTCGCCACAGCGGCGAGACCGCTTTTCGTTCCGAACTCGAGTGACTTATGCACACCGACATGGCGGCGGGCTCTCAAAAGCCGAGCAGGTCCGGGCGCCGCTCGCGGGTGAGTGCCTCGGCCTGCTCGCGCCGCCACTGGGCGATCTTTGCGTGATGCCCGGACAAGAGCACCTCCGGCACGTCCAGACCGCGCCACGACGCCGGTTTGGTGTAAACCGGGTACTCCAGCAGATGGCCCAACGATTCGGAGTGGGACTCCTCGGCCAGCGACTCCGGGTTGCCGATCACGCCGGGCAACAACCGTACGATCGCCTCGGTCATGGCCAGGGCCGCCACCTCGCCGCCGTTCAGCACGTAGTCGCCGAGCGACAACTCCCGTACCTCGGTCAGCGTCCGGGCGTACTCCCCGACCCGCGCGTCGATTCCCTCATATCGCCCACAAGCGAAAATAAGCCGGTCGAAGCCCGCCAGATCGGCCGCCTGATCCTGGGTGAAACGAATCCCGCTGGGCGAGGGGATGATGAGACAGGTCCGGCCCTGGCCGGACTCTTCGGGCCGACCCGGCCGGCCCAGCAAGTCGTCCAGGGCCTCGCCCCAGGGTTCGGGCTTCATGACCATGCCCGCGCCGCCGCCGACCGGCGTGTCGTCGACGCTCCGGTGGACGTCGTGGGCCCAGGCCCGCAGATCGTGAACGCCGATCTCCAGCCGGTGCGACCCGATGGCCTTCCCCACCAACGACAAATCCAGCACCGCGAAGAACTCCGGGAAGATCGTCACGTAGTCCAGTCTCATAGCTCGTCCTCCAGCAGACCCGGGATCGGCCGTACGATGACCTGTCCGGCGGCCACCCTCACCTCGGGCACCAGGTCGTCGACGAAGGGTACGAGGCGCTCACCGGCCGCAGCCGCGACGACCAACATGTCCTGGTAACCGCCGTGATCGACCCGGGTCACCGTACCCAGCGCCGAACCATCCACGGACACGACCGCGAGCCCGACGAGTTGGTGGTCGAAAAAGACATCCGGCTCCCCGGTCGACTCGTCCGGGGAGACCCGGGCCGTCAACTCGGTGCCGGCCAGCGTTTCGGCCGCCGTCCGGTCATCGACCCCGGCGAACCGGACCAGGCCCCGCACACCCTGCCGGTGAAAACTCCGGACGGTCAGCGCCCGCGACTCGCCGACCCACAGCACGGCCCCCTTGGCGAAGCGCTGAACGGGGGAATCCGTCCGCAAATCGACGAAAACCTCGCCGGACAGGCCGCGCGCCCGCCCGACCACGCCGACGATGACGTCTAGCTCAGACATGGCGGTACACCTGGTGAAACCGCGGTCCGGTGGCGAAAGCTCGCCGGCTCCATACGGTCAGTGGCGCCGCGGCTTGGCGGCGTGACGTTCGACATCGAGAAAGTCCACCCGTACCTGCTCGTGACCGGCCAAGGCCGACACAACCGTACGCAGCGCCTGGGCGGTCCGGCCCTGCCGGCCGATCACTTTACCGATATCATCGGGGTTGACGCGGACTTCCAGCATCCGGCCCCGCCGCAGATCCAGATCGCGGACCCGGACATCATCGGGGTGCGTCACGATGCCGCGTACCAGGTGCTCCAAAGCATCGGATAGCATCTCAGTCTTCCGTCTTCTCGGGCTCGGCCGGCTCGTCGGCCGCTTCGGCGGGTGTCTCGGCGTGAATAACCGCTATCGCCTCATCGACTGCCTCCTCGGCTTCGGCAGCCTTCTTGTGGGTGGTCTTCTTCAGCGTCACCGAGTCGGGCGCGGCGGGTACGGCTTCGACGGCCGCGTTGTAGCGGGCCAACCGGTCCGGACGGGGCTTCTGCGGATCGATCCCGGACGGCGAGTCCTGGCCGGAAAAGGCCTGCCAATCACCGGAACGCTTGAAAATGGCGACGACGGCTTCGGTCGGCTGCGCGCCGACCTTGAGCCAGTACTGCGCCCGCTCGGAATTGACCTGGATCAACGACGGATCGTTCTTCGGTTGGTAGAGGCCGATCTCCTCGATGGCCCGGCCGTCGCGCTTCTGGCGCGCGTCCATGACCACGATACGATACTGAGGCGTGCGAATCTTGCCCAGCCTCTTCAGACGAATCTTGACAGCCACTAGTGTGTGTTCTCCTGTTGTCGTGCCCCAATGGGCGGTGGAGGGAGTCAGGGCGGAGGTGGGGTCCTCGGTCCCGGAGATCCTGATGGGACCTGCGCCGGTTGGAGATAGAGGGCACCGTCCTGCACAGATACGCGACTACATTGTGCCAGAAAGCGACCGGTTTATCCATTCGACGGCTCAATCGGCGCGCGTACGAAAGCGAGCCAGTTCGCCGGCGTCACCACCGAGAAGCTCGCATCCGGGTACGCCGCGAGGAACTGCTCCGGGCGGCGTACGCGCTGACGCGGACTCCATTTGAACTCGAAACCACTCAGCCTCCCGTCGGCCTCCTCGATCAGGTCGATCTCCTTCTGCTGCCAGGTTCGCCAGAAGTACCGGCGCGCGTCCCGGCGCGCGTACGAGCCGGCCTTGATCCGTTCCATCAGCAGGAAGTTCTCCCACAGCGCCCCAACATCGTTGCGCCCGGACACGGGATTGAAGTTGTTCAGGACGGCGTTGCGAATCCCGGTGTCGTAGAAGTAGTACTTGCTGGTGCGCGTCACCTCCTCGCGCAAATTCCGGCTGAAACCCCGCAGGTTGACCAGAACGTAGCTCTTCTCCAGCAGGTCGAGATAGCGAGTCACCGTCTTGGCATCCACGCCCAGCGTCGAGGCCAGCTCGTTGACGCTGACGAGGCTGCCGACCTGCAGCGCGATCAACGTCAGGAGGTCGACGAGTGTCTGCGCGTGCCTGACCCGGTCCAGTTCCAGGATGTCCCTGAATAGGTACGACGAGGCAAGTTCGCGCAAAATGTCACGTCGCTCGGCGTCCGAGGCCGCCGTGCGTACCTCCGGGTACATCCCGTACACCAGCAGATTTGGCAACTGCTCGGCGAGTTCATAGTCATTCAGCGGCAACTCTCCCACGCCGATGGGGTACAGCGGAATCGCCGTCTGCCGCCCGGTCAGCGGCTCGCCAACCGCACCCGCCAACGCGAAACTGGCCGAACCGGTCGCCACGATCGTCATCTCGGGACGCGCGTCGACGAGTATCTTCAGCCCCCAGCCCACCTCGGGAATCCGCTGCGCCTCGTCCAGAAAGAGCACGTCATAACCCGCGACCCAGTCGAGGAGCCGTGCGGAGTCCTGGCTCGACATCAAGTTCCGCACCAGCGCGCCGTCGCCGTTCGCCCGCAGTACTTTCCGGTCGGCCAACTCGGACAACCAATGCTCAACCAGACTGGTCTTGCCGACGCGCCGCGGCCCGTACACCAATCCCACCCGCCGCGGTCGTAGCCACTCACCGAGATCAATCGCCCGGGGAATCCAGATGCTCATCCCGACATGTTATCAAACTCCACGTACTTTGGAAAGTACATGGATCTGTACTCCACGTACTCCTGAAAGTACGTGGAGTTTCGGTGGCGAGCCCACGGACTTCAGCTACCCTGCCGGCCCAGCCGGATCATGGCCCAGGAGACCGCGGACACAGTGAAGCGGAGTTGGTCGTCCTCGACACTGGCAGCCAACGGCTGGGGCGCGACCGAGGCCGAATCGGCCAGCGAAGCCGACCAACTCAGGTCCGGATTGGCCAGGACGACGGCCTGATCCACGTGGCGTTCGGCCAGGGCGCGCAGATCGACCGCGACCGCTTCCTCGGCGTCCAACCGGCGATTGACCAGGAACAACGCCACCTCGCCGCTCGCCGGGTCGCGCGTCGCCACGGCGTCGACCGCCGGGACATCGCCGTACTTCGGCGTCGCCAGACTGCCACATTGGACGGTCAGGCTAAGGACATCGCCCTTGGCGTACCGAGCCGTCAGGGCGAAGGGGTGGAAGGTCGTCTGTTTCCAGGCCGGGCCACCGGGCTGGGTCATGATCGGCGCGATGACGTTGACCAGTTGGGCCAGGCAGGCCGACCGGACGCGGTCGGAGTGGCGCAACAGGGCGATCAGCAGGTCGCCGACAACGACGGCGTCGGCCACGCTGTACTTGTCCTCCAGCAACACCGGGGCCACCGGCCAGTCGTCGCCCTGCGGGAGGCGGGATTCGGCCCGGTGCTGGTACCAGACGTTCCACTCGTCGAACGAGATGTCGATCTGGCGGGTACTCTTGCGGGCCACCCCGACGTGATCGGCCGTGGCGACGATGGAATCGATGAAGTAGTCCATGTTGACCGCTGACGCCAGGAAGCTGGCCAGGTCGCCGTCCTGCTCGCAGTAGTAGGCGTGAGCGGAGATGAAGTCGACGTCGTCGTACGCCTGGGTCAGGACTTCGCGCTCCCACTCGCCGAAGGTCGGCATGCCCGAACCCGACGAGCCGCACGCCACCAGTTCCAGGCCCGGATCGATCATGTGCAGGGCTTTGGCGGTACGCGCCGCCAGCCGGCCGTACTCGTGAGCGGTCAGGCTGCCGATCTGCCACGGGCCGTCCATCTCGTTGCCGAGGCACCACATCGCCACGCCGTAGGGCTGCTCGGCCCCGTTGGCCCGCCGCCGGTCGGACAGCGCCGTACCGCCGGCGACGTTGCAGTACTCCACCAGGTCGAGCGCCTCCTGGATGCCGCGGGTACCCAGGTTGACCGCCAGCATCGGCTCGACGCCGGCCGCCTTGGCCCAGACCATGAACTCGTCGGTGCCGAACTGGTTCGGCTCGGTGGAGTGCCAGGCCAGATCGAGGCGGCGCGGCCGCTGCTCGGCCGGGCCGGTGCCGTCCTCCCAGCGGTAACCGGACACGAAGTTGCCACCGGGGTAGCGTACGGTGGTCACCCCCAGTTCGCGGACCAAGTCGAGGACGTCACGGCGGAAGCCGTGCTCGTCGGCGGTCGGGTGCCCGGGTTCGTACAGGCCGGTGTAGACGCTGCGTCCCAGGTGTTCGACGAACGAACCGAAAGTCCGCCGGTTGACGGGAGCGACGCGGTTAGTGGGGTCCAACGTGATGGTGGTCGGCATGGGTGTGCCTTTCTGCGACATGGCTAACAGTCCTGGCTAACGATACCCGCCCGGCGCCACGGGACCGGTCGACTCCCGGACGAGCAGGGCCGTACCCAGCCGCTGTACCTGTGGGCGGCTGGACACACCACCCGTGATGGCTTCCACCAGGTACTCCGCGGCCAACCGCCCCTTGGTCGCAATCGGCTGGCGGACGGTGGTCAGCGACGGGCGTACCCACGCCGCTTCGGCCAGATCGTCGAAACCGGAGGCCGAGAGGTCCTGCGGCACCGACACTCCCGCTTCGCGAGCCGCGTCGATGACGCCCAAGGCGATGACGTCCGAGAAGGCCGCGATCGCGGTGGGGCGCGACGGGGATTGCCAGAGCGTGTCGAACGCGCGTACCCCGCCCGCTCGCGTGCACGGTACCTCCACGACGTTGATACCGTCGTCGTCCAGGCTCAGGCCCACCTCGTCCAGAGCCTCGATGACGCCCTGCATCCGGCCCTGGACCGAGCCGCGCCAATTCAGGTACCCGCCCGCCACCAGGGTTTCGATGGCCGCGATCCCGATCCGCCGGTGCCCCAACGACAGCAGGTGCCTGACCATCTCTTTCATGCCGGCCGCGTCGTCGATCTCAATGCCCGGCACGCCGTCGCGGGGCTCGCTGTCCACCAGCACGAACGGGATGCCCCGCTGGCGCAGGGCCTCGACCTCGCCGCGGTCGTCCTCCAGCCCGGTGACGATGAAACCGTCCACCGCCGTGTACGGAATCGTCTTGAGCATCGACCCGCGCATGGGCGGGGCCAACAGCAGCGTGTACCCCTCCTGCTGGCAGGTCTGCCCGATGCCCTGCAGGAACTGCGTGTAGTACGGGTTCTCCAGAATCATGTCCAGCGACTGCGGCAACAACAGGCCCAGGCTGTGGGTCTGGCGGGTCCGCAACATGCGCGCCAAGGGGTCGCGGGTGTAGCCGAGGTCGCTGGCCGCTTGGTACACCGCCTCGCTGGTCGCCGCCGAGATCTGTTTCGATCCGTTGAACACCAGGGAGACGGTGGATTTCGAGACATTCGCCCGGTCCGCCACGTCTTGCATGGTTACATGTCGACCCATGGCCCCTGCTCCGTTCGTCATTCGCCGGCAGACGGCGAATCATGAGTAATGCTACAGCGCAACCGTCCACTCCCCCGCTGGACTTGGCCGAACCAGGACGACCGAACTGGCGGCGGGGATGGCGAACGAACGCCCATCGGCGCCGGTACCGGGCAGGGCCGAACCCGGTACCGTCGTACCGGCTCCGCGGTGGAGGATCGCCACCACCGTCTCGTCCGCCCACTGGCGCGACATCAGCACGGTGTCGGTTCCCAGGGCGCTGACGGCCTGCGTGCCACGCCGCAGCGCGGCGTACGACTGGCGCAAACCGGTCAAAGCGCGCAGATGGCCGAACATCGGCGCCGACCACCGGCGTTCGTCCCACACCATGCCCGCCCGGCAACCGGGATCGTTCTCGCCGGCCATGCCGACCTCGTCGCCGTAGTACACCATGGGCGCGCCCTGGGCGCAGAGCAGGGCGGTGAAAGCCAGCCGCGTCCGGGCCTCGTCGCCGCCGCACCGGGTCAGGATGCGCTCCGTGTCGTGGCTGCCGACCAGGTTGAGCATGCCGTGGTGGAACCCCTCCGGAATGCGCTGGTTAAGGTGGTTCAGCCCGTCCGCGAACCCGGCCGCGTCGAGCGTCCGGTCGGCGCAGAACCCCAGGATCAGGTTGCGCAGCGCGTAATTCATCGTGCCGTCCGCGGTGTCGCCCTTCAGCCACCGCAGCGGGTAGTGCCACTCCTCCGCCACGATGTACAGATCCGGGTCGATACCCTTGACGGCGTCGCGGAAGCCGCGCCAGAACGGCATGGTGACGAAGTACGGCACGTCCAGGCGCCAGCCGTCGATGCCCTGTTCGATCCAGTACCGCGCCACCTTGTCGTGGTGGGCGCGCACCTCGGGGTTGTACGCGTTCCACTTGGGCATGGCCCAGTAGCCGGAGCAGGTCCGGTAGTTCGGTTTGGGCTTCGGACTGACCGGGAACCCTTCGACGGAAAACCAGTTGACGTACGGCGACGCTTCTTCGTGCGCGATCACATCCTGGAAGGCCCAGTGCCCGTACCCGCAATGATTGAGCACGGCGTCGAGGACGACCCGGATGCCCCGGGCGTGGCAGGCCTCCAGCAGGGCGTGGAAATCCGCCAGCGTCCCCAGGTGCGGGTCGATGGCGAAGTAGTCGGTGCAGTCGTACCGGTGGTTCGTGTCGGCGGCGAAGATCGGGGTCAGGTAGAGCGCGTTGGCGCCGACCGACACGATGTGGTCGAGGTGCGCCACGATGCCCTTGAGGTCACCGCCCAGAAAGTTCTCCCGGGTCGGCGCCGAGTCCCAGGGCTCGACGCCGGGCGGGTCCAGGGCGGGGTCCGCGTTGGCGAACCGGTCGGGGAAAATCTGGTAGAAAATGGCGTCGTATAGCCAATCGGGTGCGGTCATGTCAGTCTTTCAGTCCGGTGGAGGCGATGCCGCGCACGAGGGCGCGCTGGAAAAAGAGGAACACCACGATGGTGGGAACCGTCGCGGTCAGCGTACCTGCCATCAGGTAGTTCCACGAGGTGCCGTACCGCCCGACGAAGGACTGGAGCCCGATCTGGATGGTACGCCGGTTGTCGTTGTTGATGACCAGCAGGGGCCAGAGGAAGTCGTTCCAGGCGAACAGGAAGGCGAAGATCGCCAAGGTGGCGAAGGCTGGCCGCGACAGGGGCACGATGATCCGCAGGAAGGTGCCGACCCGGCTGCACCCGTCGATCCGGGCGGCTTCCTCCAGTTCGACCGGGATCGTGGCGAAGAACTGGCGCAACAAGACGATGCCGAAGACATCGGCCAGACGCGGGACGATCAGGGCGGCCTGGGTATCGATCCACCCCAGGTTGGCCACGATGGTGTACGCCGGGATGATCGTGACGAACGTCGGAATCATCATGCCAGCCAGCAGTACGACGAACAGCGCGTTCTTCAGCGGGAAGCGCAGCCGCGCGAAGGCGTACGCCGACAGCGAGTCGAGCACCAGGTGCCCGGCGACGATGCCCACCGCCATGATGGTGGAGTTGAGATAGTACTGGGCGAACGGCGCCGAGGCCCAGGCCCGGGCGTAGTTCTCCCAGTGCCACGACGTGGGCAGGATCGAGGTGTTGGTGTACGTTTCGGCCCGGGTCTGGAGGGAGGTCGTGAACATCCACAGGAACGGTACGACCACCACGATGGCGCCGATAATCAGGATGGCGTGGCGGGCCACGATGGTACTCAGACGAGGTTTCACCGGTCACCGCCTTCGGCGCCGGAGACCTTCCACTGCACCAGGGTGATGCCCAGGACGAGGAACAAGGTGACGAAGGCGATGGCGGTGCCGTACCCGAACTGGCTCATCTGGAAGGCCTCGCGGTACATCATCATGCCCAGGACCTCGGTACCACCCTGGGGACCGCCGCCGGTCAGGACGTAGACCAGGTCGAAGGCCTGGAAACTGGTGATGAGGGCCTGGACGATGACGAAGAAGGTCATCGGCGACAGCAGGGGTACGGTGATGTAGCGGACTTGGCGCCAGAAGCTGGCGCCGTCCAGCCGGGCCGCCTCGTACACGGACGTCGGCAGCGCCTGCAGAGCCGTCAGGTACAAGATGGCGTTGAAGCCGATGTTCTTCCAGACGGTCAGCAGGGTCAGCGCCCCCAGGGCCAGCCAGCGATTCGCCAGCCAATCGGGCCCAACGATCCCGAGTTTCAGCAGCAGGTTGTTGACCAGGCCGGCCGGGTCCAGCATGTACTTCCACACGATGGCCGCCGCCACCGACGAGGTGACGACCGGCAGGAAGTACAAGGTGCGGTAGATTCCGCGGCCGCGCAGGGGCGCGTCGAGCAACAAGGCGATGGCCAGCCCGCTGGCCGTGCTGAAGACGCACACCCCGACGGCGTACAGGACCGTCACCAGCATGGAATTCCAGAACTCGCCGGACGTGGCCAGCGAAACGTAGTTGGACAGGCCCACCCAGGTCTTGACCGGATCGAAGCCGTTCCACGACGTCAGGGAGATGTGGCCGGCCGACACGATCGGATAGTAGACGAACACACCCAGGATCACGATCGCCGGGAGAAGGAAACCGGCGGCAGTGAGGACCTCGCCCCGCTGGTACTTCTCACGGCGGCGCGGGCGAGTGGCCCGGGACGATTCCCGGGCCACGTCTACTGCCGATGTGCTGGCCACGGTCCTAGCCCTTGGCGATCACGTCGTTGACAGCCTTCTCGGCCGCCGTCAAACCATCGTCGACGCTGACCTGACCCGCGAAGATCTTCTCCATCTGCTGGGCGAAAGCCAGGGAGATCGCCGGGTACAACGGGGTGTTCGGCCGGGCGTGGGCGTCCTTCATCTGCTGGACATAGGGCAGAAGCAGGGGCTGGGTGTTCTGAACCCAGTCGAGGTACGTACTGGAGGTCGCCACCGAGTTCGTCACCGGCAGCATACCCGTCGTCTCGCTCCACGATGTCACCTGCGCGGGATCCAGGAACCAGGCCAGGAAGTCCGCGGCCGCCTTGGCCGTCGCGTCCGAGTTGTTGAAGACCATGGCCTGCTCGCCGCCCAGGTTGGTGGCGGGGGTGCCGTCGGCCGGGTACGGGGCTTGGGCCGTCGCGAAATCGAAGGGCGGATCGGGCGCCCAGATGCCGACCATCCACGATCCCTCGGCCGCCGAACCGGCCTGGCCCTTCTCGAAGGTACCCCACGGGGCGTACTGCGAGGCGCCGGAGTTGATGAGATCCATCCAGAACTGGACGGCCTTCTTGCCCTCGGGGGTGTTGAACGCGGCCGCCGAGTTGTCGGCGTTCAGGAACTGCCCGCCGGCCTGCCACAGGTTGACCTGGAAGTTCCACGTCAGGCCCTCGCCGTTGTCACCGGCCTGGGTGTACAGCTCGTAGCCCGGTTTGCCGGTCTTCTCTTTGATCGTCTTGGCATCCGCCAGCAACTCGTCCCACGTGGTCGGGGGCTTGGCCGGGTCCAACCCCGCCTGCTGGAAGAGCGTCTTGTTGTACATGTAGCCGATGTTATTGGCCGACACCGGTACGGAGACCTGCTTGCCGCCGATGTTCCCGAAGGTGGTCAGCGCCGGATTGATGTCGGACAGCGTCGCCGCCGGCATCAGTGCGGACAGGTCCGCCAGCGTGCCGATCTGGTTGATCTGCGGTACCCACACCAGATCGCCGATGGCGATGTCCGGCAGGGTCTTCGAGGAGGCCGAGGCCCGCAGCTTCGTCATGAAGTCCGCGTTGGGCACCATCGACGTTGTGATCGACACCTCGGGGTGGGCGTCGTCGTACTGTTTGACCATGGCGTCGAACGTGTCGGCGTTGGTACCGTCCCAGTAGTGCCAGATCGTCAGTTTGACCGGCGCGGACTGAGTTTGGGTCGCGGGTGACCCGGTCGTGGGAGATCCGCCGGGTTGGGCGCCGCAGCCTGCCACGGCGAGCAATCCCGCCGCGGTGAGCGCCGCGATACGCAGCTTCTTGTTCATGGGTGTTCCTTTCTCAGTGGTGGTTGAGGCGGTGGCGGCAGCCGTGATCCGGTGAGGTACCGATCGGTTCATCGCCATGTCGCTTCCTTGCGTTGTGTGTTTACTCAATCGATTTAACTACGAAAAGACAAGCTTGTCAAATGCCTGCACATCACCCGGTCGCCGATGCCGACCCCTGGGTCGGTGTCATAATCCCAGACTATGGCGCCGCGCGGTGTGTTCTGTCGACTCTGAGCGGTTTTCGGCGACAGAGCACACCGCACCGACCTATGGTCGTACGTTATGACATGGGGCGGTAGAGGTTCCCGTTCGCCAGGATCGCGAGTACCTCGCCCAGAGCGGTGACATCGGTCCGGGGGTCGCGGCGTACGACGATCAGGTCGGCCGGGGCACCGTCCGCCAACTGCGGCGTACGCAGCCATTGCCGCGCCCGCCAGGACGCCGCGCCGAGGGCGAAATCGGCTCCCCCGACACCGGCCAGGGCCCGGATCTCGTCCAGGATCGTACCGTGGGCCCGCGTACCGCCCGCATCGGTGCCGGCGTACACCGGCACCCCGGCCTCGATGGCCCGGCGTACCACCCAGTCACGCCGGGCGAAGAGGTGGCGCATGTGCGCGGCGTACCGGGGGTACTTGCCGTCGGCCTGATCGGCGATGCCAGGGAAGATCTTGAGGTTGTCGAGCGTGGGTACCAGGGCCACGCCGCGGCGGGCCATCTCCGCGATAGTCGCCTCATCCAGCCCACAACCGTGCTCGATTCCGTCGATCCCGGCTCTGACAAGCTGATTCACCGACTCCTCGCCAAAACAGTGGGCGGTCACGCGGGCACCTTCGGCATGCGCCGCCGCGATCGCCGCCCGGGCCACCGCCTCGGGCCACAACGGTGCCAGATCGCCCAACTCCCGATCGATCCAGTCGCCGACGAGTTTCACCCAGCCATCGCCCGCCCGGGCCTGGCGGCGTACCTCCTCCACCAGATCCTCCGGTTCGACCTCCACCGCGAAACCCCTGAGGTAGCGCCTGGGCCGGGCGATGTGGCGGCCGGCCCGGATGATGCGGGGAGCCAGTGCCGACCCGTCCAGCCAGTGGGTGTCGATCGGCGCGCCCGCGTCGCGGATCAGCGTCACGCCCGCAGCCAGATCGGCACGGGCCTGCGCCTCGGCCGTCGCGGCGTCCACCGCGCCGCTGGGGGCCAACCCGACGTGGCAGTGCGCGTCGACGAGCCCGGGCAGGATCCAACCGCCATCGGCGAGCGTGACCGCTCCCCGGACGGGTTCGTACGTCACCTTGCCATCGGCCACCCACAGATCGACCGCCTCCCCGGTGTCGGCCCGCGTACCGCGCAGGTGGTACGCACCGCCCAGGGGCGGCGGACCAACCAGGCCGGGTGCCATGACCGTCACTGGTTGCCCAGCAGAGCGGAGATGTCGGACGGCAACTGAAAGTCCTTCATCGCCTGTTCGAGGTCGTCCGGCGACACACCGGGTACGCCGAAAGCCGCGCCCGGCGCCGTACCGGATGGATCGGCCTTGGCCGGCTCGACCACTCCGGCGCGCTTCGCCGGGTTGCCGGAGACCTTCGATCCGGTCCTTTTCTTGGCCGGTTGCTGCTTGGGTTTCCGCATCGACGGGAAACCCCCCATCGAACCGGGCATCCCGCCCGGCAACCCGCCCAACATGCCGGAGCCGAGTTGCGCCATCATCTTGCGCGCCTCCACGAAACGGTTGACCAGGCCGTTGACCTCGGAGACCTCGACACCCGCCCCGCGGGCGATCCGCGCCCGGCGGGAACCGTTGAGGACCGACACGTCGGCCCGCTCGGCCGGGGTCATCGAGTAGATGATCGCCTCGATGCGGTCGATCTGCTTGTCGTCGATGGCGGCCAGTTGGTCGGACATCTGGCCCATGCCCGGCAACATGCCCATGAGCTTGCCGATCGGCCCCATCCGGCGTACCGCCTGCATCTGCGTCAGGAAATCCTGCAGCGTGAACTCGTTGCGGCCGCCCAGCAGCTTGCCGGCCGTCTTGGCGGCTTCCTGCTGGTCGAACTGGCGTTCGGCCTGCTCGATCAAGGTCAGGACATCGCCCATGTCGAGAATGCGCCCGGCCATGCGGTCGGGATGGAAAACCTCGAAGTCCGTCAGTTTCTCACCGGTCGACGCGAACATGATCGGCGCCCCGGTGACCGTCGCCACCGACAGGGCCGCGCCGCCGCGGGCATCGCCGTCCAGCTTCGTCAGGACCACGCCGTCGAAGCCGACGGCCTCGGCGAAGGACTTGGCCGTGGTGACGGCGTCCTGGCCGATCATGGCGTCGACGACGAACAGGGTCTCGTCGGGCGAAATCGCATCCCGGATATCGGCCGCCTGTTTCAGCATCGCCTCGTCGACGCCGAGACGCCCGGCCGTGTCGACGATGACCACGTCGTGCAGATGCCGCTGGGCAACCTCCAGGCTCGTCCGGGCGACCTCCACCGGGTCGCCCACGCCGTTGCCGGGCTGCGGCGCGTACACCGCGACCTTGGCCTGGCGCCCAATCACCTGCAACTGCGTGACGGCGTTGGGGCGTTGCAGATCCGCGGCCACCAGCAAGGGCGAGTTCCCCCGCTCCCTCAGCCAGTGCGCCAACTTGCCGGCCAGGGTGGTTTTGCCGGAACCCTGCAGGCCCGCCAGCATGATGACGGTCGGCGGAGTCTTGGCGAACTGGAGGTTCCGGGTGTTGCCACCGAGTACCTGGACGAGCTGCTCGTGGACGATCTTGACGATCTGCTGCGCCGGATTGATGGCCTTCGACAACTCAACCTCGGCCGCACGCTGGCGTACGGCGTCCACGAAGGCCGTGACCACCGCCAGGTTGACATCGGCCTCCAGCAGGGCCACGCGAATCTCAGCCAGCGTCGCCTCGATGTCGGCGTCGCTGAGCCGGCCCTTGCCACGCAACGTCCGGAAGGCCTTGGACAGCCGGTCTTGGAGAGTGTCGAACATGGCACACCTTTCTACCCGTATAAGGGTACAACGACGCGGCAGCCGAGGCCTGGCGGGGCTATGGTTGAGGTTGTGTCCAAGCACTGCGTCGTCACGTTTCGTTGCCCCGACGGGCCGGGGATCGTCTACGCCATCAGCGGCGCCATCGTGGCGATGGCGGGCAACATCACCGAGTCGCAGCAGTACTCATCGCCCGACACCGGCATGTTTTTCATGCGGGTACAGGTGGAAGTGGACGCCACCGTCGATCAGTTGCTGGCCAATCTCGAACCGGTCGCCCAGCGTTTCGGGGGTACGGTCGAGGTCGACGAGGTCGGCCGCCCGATCCGTACCCTGATCCTGGTGTCCACGGCGAGCCACTGCCTTGAGGCCTTGCTATCGCACGCCCGGACCGGTGCGCTGCCCATCACCGTACCGCTAGTGCTGTCGAACCACCCCGACCTCGCCGGGTTGGCCGGATTCCACGGCGTGCCCTTCGAGGACCACTACGTGGTGGCCGAGAACCGCGCGCAGTTCGAGGACCGCGTCCGCCAGGTCGTTGTCGACCAAGCCATCGAGTTGGTGGTCCTGGCCCGATACATGCAAATCCTCTCGCCGGAGCTGTGTGAGTTCCTGGGCGGGCGGATCATCAACATCCACCATTCCTTCCTACCCGGCTTCAAGGGTGCCAATCCGTACCGCCAGGCCCACGCCCGGGGCGTCAAGCTGATCGGGGCGACCGCCCATTTCGTCACCCCCGACCTGGACGAGGGCCCGATCATCGAGCAGTCGGTGGTACGGGTGGACCACTCGAAGTCGGTCGACGATTTGAAGGAGATCGGCCGCGACATCGAGGCGCAGGTCCTCACCCACGCCGTCAAGCTGTTCGCCCAGCACCGGATTCTGCTGGACCGGGTACGTACGGTCGTCTTCGACTGAGCTGGCTGGTTCTTTTTTGGCCAATGCCCTGTGTTTGCGGGGCGCGAAGCGGGGATGTTGGCGGGTCAAACACCCCGCGTACTGCCCCGCGTACGCTCTGCGGGGTGCCAAGCGGGGTGTTTGGGCGTACGGGTGCCCGGTTCGTGCCCCCTGGTACGTTCACGGGGCGCGAGGCGGGGTCCAGGACAGACCAACTGCCCGGTTCGCGCCCCGCCACGTCAGGGCGGGGCAGTACGCGGGGTCAGCGGGCCGTACGCAGCCGGCGCACCAGGACGCCACCAGCCAGGGTTAGGAAACTCGCGAACACGAACCCAGCAGCCGGACTCCCCGGAACCGGCGTACCACCAGCCGGAACAAGAGTCTGAGCCGGCACCGCAAACG
>Ga0123354_10006799_pt1 | contig 17062 bp, 7 predicted proteins | sample TergutLab28metaG_2_FD_97872 | JGI IMG/M metagenome (GOLD analysis project Ga0123354, IMG submission 97872) | Labiotermes labralis P4 segment gut microbial communities from Petit-Saut dam, French Guiana - Lab288 P4 | ecosystem: Host-associated > Arthropoda: Insects > Digestive system > Gut ...
CTGCAATATGTGGGCGGTTCGTACTGCAATATGTGGGCGGTTCGTACTGCAATATGTGGGCGGTTCGTACTGCAATATGTGGGCGGTTCGTACTGCAATATAATTTTCTTGCCTGGAAATTCATTACTAAATGACTTGTGAGACTTAACTTGGACTGCTCCTTTTTTCTGGATATGTATAACCACTTCAAGGCGCGTCTTAAATCGTACGGCTTCTTTTAAGAGAGAAAGGGCTTTGTAAAGTTTTTACTCTGTGAACTGGCTTACCAGCAGTTTTTTTTCTGAACTTACAACGAAACTTCTTACAGCAACCGTATTTAGCGCAGGTACGAACGGCACAGAATTCCGCATAGGGACGGCAGGCAGACGAGTCACAGGAACTTCACAAACTCTTCGACAAAAATGTGCAAAAAGCCGGCGCATGTGCGTGGTGTGAAGCAAAAGCAACACGATGGAAGATGACCCGCCTCTATGGCGATATAAAATAGTGACGTTTTGTAAGAGATAACACGAGCTTGTCGATGTACCTGTAGGAATGCATGCTGCCATGTAACTGTCAAATAACAGCTTCATCGAACTGAATTTGTAACTGTATTGTACTTCAGGATTCGTGAAGGCAGTAAAAGAGGCTTTGATATTTAAAAAAGTGTGGATTTTAATACTTTGAAAATCAGGTCACCTCTTTAAAATGGTCGTTGTGACTAACATGCCTGAAGAAGATGAAGAAAAAGAACGAGATGAAGAGGAGGAGGAGGGCAAGGAGAGGGAGGAGGAGGAGAAGAAGGAGGAGGAGAAGAAGAAGAAGAAGAAGAAGAAGAAGAAGGAGGAGGAGGAGGAGGAGGAGAAGAAGAAGAAGAAGAATAAGAAGAACAAGAAGAAGACCAAGACGACTATCGGATGTAAGACGTGGTTGAAAGTAGATGGGGAGGTCTCAGTAATCATAGTATTCATGGCAGTCCTTCCAGTTGTCTCACAGTTCTGCTCAAATTTCTGACAGATGAGGACACGAAATGTTAAGTAGGTCTGTCCTGCAGACACTCCCTTATCTTGATGTTCAAATGAAAAGCTTCTTAAGGGCCCCATATACTCTAAGTGAAAATCTGCAATTTAACTGTGTAAAATAACTGCAGGAAAAACTGAACTGTTTTGTGTGTGGGATTCCCTGAGTGAACCGCGCAGTTCTCCGTGTGAAAGACGACTGGAAAGGACAGTTCTGTGGTCTGCGATATTTCCTGTCAAAACTGCGCAGTTTACTCAGTTTTCCGTCAGCTATGACGTCACACAGTAAAATCGTTCAGTTTAACTGAGAGCGTATAGCGTCCTTTACGTCTAGCAACGTCTTTATGTTCCAGAACACTACATTCCCACTTTTATCTATTATTTTCCGAGATGGTAACTGAAATATTTAACTTGGAATGTTTAAAATAATTATAACATTAATAAGCATAAGACTATCACACAACATCGAAATAGTTGTGTGATTTTGTGCAGTTTTACAAGGAAAGAAAAACATATTACCATGCTAATGAAATGTAACATTAGAAAGGATAAAAAATGGAAATATGAGGGCAGACGTCAGGGGAAGTGTTACTGTGAACGCAGCAATGGACCCTGAGGTTTTGTAAAATTCTTGGAATTTCTTGTCTATGTGAACATCTGTTACTGTCTCAATACTTACTGTGCTGCCGGTAGTAAAAAAATTCGTTTTACGTGCGTTAGACTACCGCATCTGCTTTAAGGCCCAAATTAGCATCAAATGGCTGTGGTCACCTTTATCGTTAACTTCGGAACATTCACCCTGTTTAGAAAACATTGTGCCGGTGTGCAAAAATTTTACCTACAAGAAGGAAATTTTTTTCTGCAATGCTTAATCTCAGCGGAGTAGATTGCAGGCCATTTCTTACATAAATTTGATGCAAAAGCGATATAATTTGAACTTTGTATGTATCAAAAGGAAGTTTATTAGCATTTTCTTTGTGCAATGTTCGCTCAAAAGTACTTCATTTGTCTCTTGTTAAATTTCCTGTTGCTCATATTTGCAACATGTCCGAACTTTGCTTCCCTACTTACATAACTGCAGAATAGCAGTCAAACCTTGGCCTTTTAATTCGCTGTAAGTCCGTTCAATTTCATAGCTTTAACGCAGTTTGCGGATATTCATGAAACTTGGTACGAAAACAATTTTATTTGATGCAACCCAATTTTATACTTGCTGTAGGCCTAACTTGCTTCTGTTTCACATTTTATTTTTTGAAAAGCTTTAATAAAAACGACGAAGTATAAAATTTATGTGATAATGATCTTGTGTAATGTGACACCTGTATCTTTTTCTTAGCTGGGTAAGAATCTGCAGTGCCCATTTTTAATGCGGATGAACAGCAGAGGTTGCCAGGTCGTCCCAAACCCTGGTATCTATCTACCAAGCTATAGTACGTCGCATCCCAGGATCCTAATCTTAATGTTTATTGGACCTCATACATAAAAAGTCCATTTGCTGCCTTCAAACACAGAGGAGTTTATAGTTGGTCAGTATCAATGGAAAAAGGAATTTTCCGACAATTTCTAGTGAAAGTCTTCTGTGTGGAATTTAAAAGAACTGTGTAGTGTTTTAGACGCCGATACTTAATTACTTACTTACCTCCTTACTTACTGACTGACTTACTTACTTACTTACTTACTCCAAGGAACAGAATCCTTTTTGAGAAGCTAACCGATTTTCAGCTATTCAAGTAATTCCCCGCATTGTATGGAACACGAAGGTGTATTACGTCATTTACAAGTGCCCGCTACCTGTCCCTATCCCGAGCCAGATCAATCCAGTCCATGCCCTGGATCCCACTTCCTGAACATCCATCTTAATATTAGCCTCCCATCTACGCATGGGTCTTCCAAGTGGCCTCTTTCACTCACGTTTCCTTACCAAAATCCTTTATACACCTCTCCTCTCCCCCATACGTACTCTATGCCCCGCCCAACTAATTTTTCCTGATTTCATCTCCCGAATAATATTTGGTGAGGCGTACAGATCATCAAGTTCCTCACTATGTAGTTTTCTCCACTCACCTGTCACCTAGGTCCAAATATTCTCCTCAGCACCTTATTCTCAAACACCCCCAACCAGCGTTTCCCCCTCACTGTAAGCGACTATGTTTCACTCCCATAACAAATAACAGGCACAATTATAGTTCTGTATACCTCAATCTTTATATTTTTAGGCGCCGATACTAGACCGCAATTATTTTCACCGTCAGACGCTCAGATATGATGTTAACGTGAGACAAATATTTGTTTTGTTAAGGACGTCTAAATTTCCTGCACTTGAAAGACGCTGAGTACGGACGGTGTCACAATACGTGGAACAAATTTACTGTTTGGACTGCAGTAACCAAAGTAAACTAAAGTGTTTATGGTCAAGAAATTTTGAGTTTCAATCAAAGACTTACTCTAACGATTGTCGTTGTTAAGGTACACTGTTCTTCTGCTTCATCACTGACTTATACATTTGTATAATCAGAATTAATTTAATACCAAACACTTTTGAGTAAGAACAGTGTAAAGTACAACACACTGTCACCACAGTCACACTAATCTACTTGGGTGAGTTGGATCGTCTTAAAAGACGAATCGAGGAAACGAATAAAATGTATTTTAACTCATATTTTGATAGAATTTAAGAATAAAAGTGCAAAAGTATGTACATGTATTACTAATATTTGTGCCCTGCTCCATTGCCTTTAGCCCGTCTTCCACTACTAAGAGCTATACTGTTTATCGCATCCACACAGATACCAATGTGTAATTCTGTTGTTTTTCCTCGGTAGTACAGACATTAACACAATTTTTCCGAAGCACTGACTCAGTATTCAATATCGAAATATCCGCGGATTGTGTCCGTAATATCAGTCTCATCTCACAATGCTCTTGGCTGTGTACTTTTATGTATCTATTTTCGCTATTAATTTAGCGCATGAAAGCTTGGTTTGAGAGCTTCGAAAATGCTTGAGGCCTGGAATCGAACTGTTTTGTGGCTTGTAGGCATGCCATGTGAATTTTGTGTTCTTCACAAAATTCTAAGGCCTGGAATTTCTGACATAAAATATGACAATTTAACAGTAATTCGGAAGGTTCCGCATCATCGTACGTCTGACAGTGACATATCCGGGAAATGAAAGCTTCTCCGTTGTTACTTTTAGAATCAGTCAGTGCAGAGAGCCAAAACATGTTATGTGTGAACTTTTCGTCACGGATTGGCGCCTTCTTCAATTTTCCGCGGATGGAGGAAACGGCACGCAGCTGTGGAATAGGCTGTCTAAGCAAAAATGAACAGCTGAAAAGGAGCGGTTCTCCAGCTTTTGTTTGGGCAAGGGGCTAACAAATTCTCATCGTAACAAATCAACGTGTCAGAAAATATCGCACGACGTCTTGCAGTTTTATAGAGACCCTTTGGAAGAAATTAACAGCGACAAATGAACATGAGATTTGAAAACTGGAACAATCAGACCGTCCATCGGTCAGGATCACTGAAGGGAGTCGAACAGAAATTAGCGAAGTATAGATTAGACTTAGTGGTGGTGCAGGAGGTCAGATGGAGCAAGAGAGAAGCTGAATGCACGGAGGAATGTATGCTGTTTTGTGGAAGGGAAATGAACTTCATCACTACAGAACAAGATACTTGCACATACAGGCGGGTAGTAGAGTAGAATCTCTTCATTATCGCGCTAAGAAGTCTGTGGTGTAATATTGTTGTTCTGAACGCGCCTGCCGCAATTGAGAATAACAATGATGACTTAAAGGAGAGTTTCTGTGAGGAAATAGAGCAGGTGTTGGGGCAGTCCCCTAAATACCACGTGAAAATTCTGTGAGAAAATTTCAGCTAGACGTAGGGATAGAGTATATAAACCGACAATTTGGAATTTGAGTTTACATGAGGATAGTAATGATAATGGTTGTTACATTAGTAAACTTTGCTATAGTGAAAAATGAACTTATCAAGAGCACAGTGTTCTCACACTGAAACTTTCGTCAATACACATGGGCCACTTCTGATGGGGAGACAATTAGATTGATCACGTTTTGATGGAGAGCAGCTGGCAATTAAGTACTTGTGGCTTTCATAGAAGCTGAATTCAATCTTGATCACTGTCTTGTGGCTGCAAAAGCTAGGGAATGACAAACAGTAACTAAACTTTAAGGACGGATAGGTGCAATTTCAGGAAGCTGAACGAGGTGGAAGTTAATGAAGCGTATCGGGTTAAAAGTTGAAGCAGGTTTCACCTTTTGGTGAAATATGGTGATAACGGAGACATAAATAAAGCTTGGAAAAACGTCAGATGGAATATTTCAAATTATTAGATAAAGCGATTTTAGGTCAGCATGAATGAAAGAAGCTTAGAGCATGTTTTGATGAACATTGTTCAAAATTTGTAGATCAAGATATAACGCTAAATAGAGTGGTTTCTGGATCCAAGAAATTTATTCAGTTATAAACCATCTAATTGAAGACCGCCTTCCGTGCTGGTATTATCATTTGGTTGTGCTTCGCAGTCCAATGCAAGAAATAATCCTGCCATGTAGTACTTTTACTTAGAAACTTTCGTTCATATAATGTGACTGCAACAGATCCAGGCAAATTCTGATTTCGTCTGAATATATTTCAAACCCACTTGTAGGTAATTTCGGTATCCTTGTCACTATCACCTTTTTTTAGTACTTCGCCAATACGGGTTTACCTGCATTATTTCACGATTACGAGCAACTGTTGTCGCCCTGTGATATGTCACCAATGCTATGATCCAAGAAGACCTAGGTATTCCAGCTGTGCAAGACGTCATCCACGCCAGAACTATCAAGCACCGTATAAAACCGGAAGCACACTCGAACCCCCTACTCCACCCCATTCCACGAGATAACGTCGTACGAAGACTGAAACGACGGTGGACAGCTGACCTGTAATACGGTGAACGAGATCTCCTCGCAGGAGGGGACCTCATCACGCTAGTACGTCCACAAGTTTGACACGTAGCCAGCTCATTAACTTATAGAATAATTTGTACTCTGATTGCTGACTTCAAATAATAAAAATAAATAAAGCTTATTTCACGGAGGCCTGTCAAGGCCACACTGTAAACTTCTCTGCAGGCAAGAACAAGGCACCCCAAATACCGCGGCAGGTCACTATCTCCTTCCGTTCCGAAAAGCTTCGAAAGCCATCTGATTATCATCTATATTCCATAAGAACGCGCCTTTTATTCATACTTCACAATATAAATAATTTATAAACATTTTCGACCCCACACAAGGAGATAAATATGTGAAGCACGTTCATTTTATTCCCTCGTAATTTGTGAGGCTGTTCTGCCAAAAAGATGGCGTTGAATTTCCAACTTTTGGCTACACTGTATTGGCAACGTAGGTGACGCGAGTGTATGAAGCTGTGGGGCACTGTCTGTTGTTGATAGTAAAGTAGAAATCGTTTGGGACTGGCAGAAATCCACTACGCTCTGTGCAGTATAAGCTGAAACACGGTAATTTTTCTCTCTGTACCGTATGCAGTCGTATTTTATTCCTCTTTTGCTGTGTATGAAATATATTCTTCTTAAACTGAACTAACGTTACAGCTTCCATTCGTTCATACAGGATAATAGCAATTGTTTGATTGTTTCCTGACTTGATTGATAAAACAAGCTACAAAACTGTCCAGATTGAACACTTATCCCAATTTACCCCAGTTTACCCTACTGTGTTTTGCGACCAGTGTTTATTTATTTAACAGGTTGTACAATGTTTCCACATCTTCCTGCGCCCATTTGACAATTATATTATCTTCTTCCTCCAGTTGCCTCTGTCATTCCAGTCTTCTTCCATTAATCCTTTTTCTCCCATCAGTCCTCTAATCCCTTCCGTCCAGGTAAGTTTAGGTCTACCTCGTTTTCTTCTTCCTGGTGGACTCCATTTCATAACTTCTTTTGGTAATCTCCCCTCTTCCATTCTTTGAAAATGTCCATACCAAGCGACCAGTATTAGGACTAAATTTTTTTTATTTTATCCCGCATAGTTTATTAACGTTTTCGTGTGATTCCAAAAATTACCGGCGATGATATTCCTACAATCCTTTAAAAGGTTCTTCACGACAGACAGAACGTAATTACTGCATTTGATGAATTTTATGCTTCAGAGAGGTTTCTTCGATCGTAAGCCACTCTAGCATAAAGCAACACGCTGACGCTGGGAGATGACAAAGAACAGCGTCACCGTACTCGACTGGTATTGCTGCCCGTTTTCTCGACGAGAATGAGGTTCTGTGCTCCAGTAGGCATGAGAGAGGCTGTGAGCACATATCGATTTTATAACACTCCCACTCCACTCGAGCTGGTGTGTAGTTCTCTAACTTAACACGAACGCAGCTGTTATAGCATTGTTTCTACCAGATACTGAGAACAGTTACAACACCAAAGTAAGCTTCTCAGAAGCATCTTGCGTATTTCAGTGTTGCAGTTCTGACGATATCAGTGCATTTTGTATACTAACTGAAAATAAAAATGAAGAAACCCATACAATGCTCCATTATATAACTACTCAATGGCACGCGGTGGCGCAGTTTGTTGAGGCACTGCGCTACAAGCCGGAAGGTCGTGCGTTCGATTCCCTAGGGGGCAATTGGGATTTTTTATTGGTGTAATCCTTCCAGTCGCACTGTGGCCCTTGGTTCATCTCAGCCTCTGACAAAAATGGGTAAATTCGACCTGTGCCTAGGGTTGACAGCCATTCCACTTTCATGTGCCGACTGCCTAGAATTTCTGGGTGCCCTAAGGGCCTGTCAAGGCCTGAAGCTGTATAACTACATCACTGTTCAATCCACTGTGTCAGGTTTTATTTTAAACGCTTATACTAACCTGTTAAAGACTTTTAGAAACAAATGTTTCAATAATTTTTTTCACAAGAGTCCAAAATTATTTCCTATCCAAAGCCAGCTTTGTCCATTGCGCGTTCTTAAATAATAATAATAGTAACAATAATGTATTGGAGAATGAAAATTTCAAGCTGTACTGGAATCGCAGCATACTTACGGACAAAAAATACCTTTTAATCGATGTGACATAACTTTTATGAATAAGAATATAAAGAACACCTTTTAATAGACATAGCTGTCCCAAATACACATAATCTCGCCAAAACAATAACCGAGAAATAAAACAAGTACCAAGAGCTGGCGAATGAAATATGTACTATGTGGAAGCAAAAGGCAGCACAAGTGATTCCGATAGTAATATCGTCTACGGTAGTAATTCCGAAGTCACTATCACAAAGTCTGACAAGACTTAACCTGCATCCGAATACATATACACAACTGCAAAAATCTATAATTCTTGGCACCTGTTCAATTGTAAGAAATCGCTGAATGTGTTTGCTCATAAGGTGCTGTTACGTGCATTTTTATACATGGAATCTGAGACAGAACATAGAGTTTGAAATAAAATCAGGGCACATATTCCAGCTCTTCCTGACAAGAAGTTCATAACTAAAACATCAGCTTTTCTGTGACCGGTCGCTCTTATTAAGGCCAGTAGGTGCGTTTACCAAACCCCAAACGAAAAGAAAGAAAACTGAGGTTATTGGAGGCTTATTTTATACTTACTGTGGATCTGTTTAGTCACAGGATGTAAGATTTCCGTCTGTCCGTTACAGTTCTCAGTTTCAATAAATCGCACTAGTTTTATCTTTCCGACTGCTCAACGAACTACAAGCTAGCCTCAAGTCGTGCTGAGACGGCTATCTTCCACAATGTCTGCAGTCCACATTTTTCTATTAATTGCCTTTGTTCGACGCTATATAATCTGAAATATTGACAGCATCGTTGTATAAACCAAAACGATAAAGGGGTCTAATACCATAATTTGTTTAAATCGGTTCAGTCTTTTTCGGAAATGAAACTAACTTTTATAAGGGGACTGTTCATTTCATAGTCTATGTTACGAAAGGTCCACAGTTTCTTCCAAAGCGAGTTCTCCACAGTACGATCTGGTGTTTCCTTTTTCAATTTCCAGTGTTCTCGCGTTTTCTTAAGGTAATTCAGGAGCTGCTTACGTCTTCTTCCTCGTCATACCGTCACTTCTAGCCCTCCTTCTATCTTTCCTTCCATAACGTGTTTCAGAAGGCAGTTCCCACGCAAGATGTGAACAATCCAGCTGGCCTTCCATAATTCTCTTTTGTATGAAGAATATTTCTTAACTGCTTGACTCTGTGTAATACTTCTGAGCCTTTTGCATGATTGGTCGAACTTATCTCCTCCATCATTCTCCAACACCGCAGTTACCACCGCGATATTTTGTGTTTATCGAGTGCATTTCGTGAAAGAGAAACACAGGATCAGCCTTTAAGAAACTTAGTATTTTCCATTTTTAAGGATTGTTAAGTTGCACAGTTGTAACCTGAACTATATTCTATGTGTGACTGTCACAAGAGAACCAAGGCATTACAGCGACCAAATGTATTTTTTATTTAGCTGCAAGGGATAGGAAATTAAAATACGCCGCTGTTTTTTAGGCTTTTATGAAGGGCCAAGTTCTGTTTATGGTCAACAAACAGCTAATCTGTTACAAGAAGTAATAGATTTTCTAACAGCTAATCGATGTCCCTTCTCTTTACTGGCTTTATTTGTTCTTCTTGGCTCCTATTCGGGTTCTTGAATCCATGCTCATATCAATTACTTAGCATGTGTACCCACTTTTAATCTCTGGTAATGCGGTTGGGCTATGCCTCCGTATCTGTAGGCTCTAATTGCCTCGCTGGTCGTCCGTAGAGGATGATAAATTAATGGATACGAAGCACTGGTGAATCAGTAACTGACAAGTTAGTATCGACATGTTCAGAGAGAAACCTGTCCCAGTGCCACATTCTCCAACATAAATTCCGCTTGTACTGCCCTGGGATTAATCCCGGTTTTCCGCATTGAGAAGTCTGTAACACCGGGTTTCAACTGTGGTACGGAAGGAAGTGTGTAATGACGTTACTCTGTGTTACAAAGAGGCTAATGTAGACACATTCTTTGGAATGCGTGTGAGGTGTATTCTGTTGCTCTGTTTGAATAACGAGTCACAAGTGTTTGAGAACAAATTGTGTTTGCAAGTGAGAGGTATGTAATGTTTGGTTGGTATATAATGATCAATAGGACAAGGACCCTCACGACCTATCCATGCCGCCTAGTTTCTTTGCAGTGAATCTCATGAAGGCATGGAAGTGACAGTCTTCCTTCGGCATGTTAAAATTGCCGCACTGAGATACCAGAAAGCAGAAATCTTTACAGATACCTCCCCGAGAACCTCACACTTCGAAGATGTAACAATTGACATTACTCTGCAGTCGGGTTGTTGTTATGCTGGTGCAATGGAAGTGTGGAGTTAGAAATTCATTACTAACACCACGGAGCAAAGTCTTTCCTGAGAAGCTAACAGGTCCTCAGCTAGTCAAAACGTTCCGCTATTTCTGTGGAACCCGAGGGTTCATCACCATATTCACAAGCGCCAGCGACCTGTCCCTATCATGAGTCAGAGCAATCCAGTCCATGTCCCATCCCACTTCTTGAAGAACCATTTAAATATTATTCTCCCATCTACGTCTAGGTCTTCAAAGTGACTTCTCCCACTCAGGTTTCCCCACCTCTCCTCTCCTCCCTACGCGGCACACTACCCGCTCGTCTCATTCTTCTTGTTTCGTTGGCTCGAAATAATAGGTATGGTGAGGAGTACAGATCATAAAGCTCCCCGTTATGTAGTCTTCTCCAATTCACTGTCACAGCGTCCCTCTTAGGCCCAAACATCTTCATCAGCATCCTATTCTTGAACATCCTCGGCCTACGTTCCTCCCGCAATGTGAGCGACTATGTTTCACACACACACACACACATTCTAAACAGGCAAAAATAATTCATAAAAGGAAGTGGAATTTCGTTGCAAACGTGTCATTTTATGAAGAAAAATCTGATATAATACCTTAACGTTGCGTTTAAAAAGTCCATTGCAAGGCAGTTAACGTAGGTTCTGTATGTATATGTGCAGGAACAACGCAAAGCCTGTGGAAAGAAAGTAAAATTTTAGTAATAATTCGGTACATAACAGTCGCCACAACTAAGTATCTTATTATTTAGTGGTGCAGCCTTATTTCGCCCTTTATAACAAGGCATCGTCAGGCTAAATACATTTGTATATAAGACAGGACAAGAAATACACAAAAAGTTGTGTCGACTGTTAATTGCGTAATTAGTAATTGAAACACAGTGGAATATCCAACCTTAAAATTAGCAGTTTCATGGTGAACGGTGGGCTGACAACACACAGAAATCACGTAAACGTACGAATGTCAGAAGTGCAGAAGTAGATAACTTTGAACGAAGAGAAATGAATGACGTTATTGAAGATTTTTGTTTAAAACAAAGACCGTGACGACCTGCAAGAAGCGTAATGACCGTGTGTAATAGACACTGAAATTCTCCCCTGAGAAAATAACACAACTGTAGCGAATGTTATAGGGAGCTTCGTAATTATCTTATGGGACACTAACAGCAGTGGTGGTGACAGTGTCAGTGGTGGTGACGCTGAAGCTGTGGAATTATTTGTGGTCGATTTACTTTCCCTGTAAAAAGGTAAAGTGTCCCCGTTACATGCCCGGTGTGGCCCAGAGGGTGGGTAGAGGTATAGCTCTACTCTTCCATGACCGCGGCACTAGAAGAGGGTGAGTGGTCAGCTGCACGCCCCGGCCGCACTTTACCCCCGGGAAAGACCCAGGGCCGGTCTGGAGGGGCGGAAAATCTCGTCCGCACCCGGATTCGATCCCGGACCGTCCAGCCCGTAGTCAGTCACTATACCGACTGAGCTACCCGGCCCACTTACTTTCCCTGTAGTGCACATTAAAATGGGCTGATCTTTTCGGGATAGTCAGTAGCTGAGTTCCTGCCTTCGCACCTATGCGGCTCTGACGCCTCTTCCTGGCCCGCGCATAATTAAGTGCCCCGTCTGGGGGTGTTCGAATATTTTTAAATGATTAATTGCAATTTATACCTAAAATGCCACCTCTTTGCTTTTTTTTTATTTGTAATGCAAATTATGTTTCAGGCGCTTTTTGAGGAAATGTATTTCCCCTCTTATCCAAAGTTCAGCTGGTTGTATTTATGGGTCTTGAGCATAATGATGTCCTGTTTCTTAACCTGTTCCTTGTGGGGGAGGGAGATCATCTGATTTTTATTATGGTTCGATGTTTGATGCAAATTTCATACTCAGCTCACTCAACTAAACGTTTTTCATCACATGCCAGGCATGTTTCCACCCATTACCTACCTTACCCTTGTAGCTAGTGCAGTTTCTTAAAGTTTGTTTAATTATAAAAAAGTGGTATAATTCACTTATTGCAATCATGTGCATTTTATTCCGTTTGTACTTTGCTGCTGCAGACAGATTGGTAATTTTATGGTGCACATATTTCGGCATCGGATCCTTTTGTAGGCTGAGATTTATTAAAAGAAATTTTGGCAAGGCACTTAAATTTTTGCGTCACGATTCAGTAAATTACGGGTGTATCGCTGCGTAAATAGTGAAAACGTTAATCACTACGCACACGCACTTAATCCCACTCGGAAATTAGTAACTAATGAGCATTCTGTAACAGTTAATTCACGCATTTAAAATACACGGTGTTGTTGATATTTCAGGAAGGTTACCATAAAGCACAGGACTGCGAAAACTTTAGAAAAAGCATAAACGTTCTACAGAAGACATCAGGATATTTCAAAATCAAGTATAAGATATATTTCTATAGAAACAAATGAAGAATAAAATCCAACTAGATGCCACTTGTTACTTTATTATGCTTAAGCTAGGCTCAACATATTTCGGGCACCATTATGCCCATCATCAGGAGCTCACGACGATAGCGTTTGGTTACCACATAGGCCGTCTGGTTCTCGAGTTGCTCCTGATGATGGGCATAATGTTGCCCGAAACATATTGAGCCTAACTTAAGCATAATAAAATAATAAGTGGCATCTAGTTGGATTTTATTCTTCATTTATCAAGATGATGCACGGTCCAATACACATCAAATTTCTATAGAAAGTTACTGGCCACGTTACTCGGATATATATTCCTAATTATTAATATGGGTACAATTTAGCCATATGACCCTTTCTTTTGTGGAACATGTCACTAGAGTACCACACGGTTCAAATGTGAGAAGGACTGTAAGGTTGTGACAAGAGGGTTTATGACACCGGAATATGCACGAACATATTCCATCTCTAGTGCGTGAGACACCCCTACGTGCTTTTTAATGTGGTTTACGTGAGACAGATGTGAACTGTGCCTAAGTATGCACAATGGCTATCATGCTTTACATAACCAACTGATTGTGTGGTGCTGTAATTTGACACACATTTTTGTTGTAAACTTCAGAGCTTCCTGATGGCCGAAACATGTAGCAAGCACTGAATAAAGTTCAGAAAATGAAGAACAGTTCTTTACGGACGGTGTAATTATTGTTTTGACGTCGTCTTTTTATTTTATGTCCCTCTAACGTCGTTTTTGTGGAGAAAGGTTTTTCGTGTTGAAAACACTGCCATCTGCAGTGTCCAGATGCAACTTCAGTTACTGTTTTTAACGCAAAGCAGATCAGAGTAAGATAGAAGAGAAGAGGTGCAGAACGAGTAAGGAAGAAGGAGATACAGTATTAGAGATGATGAAATGGAAGGACGTTGCTCCTCTTTTTATTTTGCAGGTTATATTAGTTGACCTAAACAAAATATCGTTTGTAGTTTCAACAAATATTCTACGTCTGTGGACAAACAGCAGTGACTTACAGGGGATGTTAGTGATTACATTTAAAGGAGACCTGCTTAACTTTTGACGTGGTGCGAGAAAGTTCTGCAAAACTTTGCCTGCATGCGGGCAACATGAAATTCTTGTAGATGAACATTTTTGGTACACTTGTTGATCAAGTAAAATGATTGCTTTTCCTCAGTTGCTGGCAGTTCGATTCTATCCGTAGTAAATTTCACAGTAAACATCCATTCTAGAAACCTTGAGTGAAAAGGAGGAAGTGTTTGCTCCAGAGACCTTTGAGTCGGAAGCCCTGTGAGCAGCCGACAAAGGGAAATAAAGTCTGTTTAGCTGATCCCTTAAAGGCGTGGGGAACATGCAGTATTCATGATGTAAAGTAGGGTGAAGGGCAACAGCCTAACACAAGCAAACCTCCAACCCAAGATAAAAAATAAACTATTAAAATAAATGTTCATGTTGTCCCCAAGAGTTGGGCGCTAGCAGTCAAGTACGTGAGGTGTGCACGCGAGGTTCTGCATATTGAGATCACCTAAAGCACATATTGATAGTTCTGGACTGAAGTGACTGTTGGTTTGCAGTATATGAGATTTGAGTTCGAGTGGCAGAAGGAGGTTGCACAATTTGTAATTGATTAACTGGACAGGTGCAGACATTTTACCTCAGATGCAAGTAAATAAATAAAAAATAGAGAGGACTTTGTCATATTTGGTTAGCCCTACCCTTATCCCTTAAGAAGTCTTACCTATCATAATGAGTACATCAGGGCATACAATGTACATAGGGTGATCGTGTACATTCTGTACATAGAATGACACATAAATTAATATACTCACAGTTTTACTTGTGTATTTGTCTATACATCACGTGCAATGATAATATGTTGATAATAATAGCAAAGGTTTGTTTAAAAATATTGTAGCGCTTTCCTACTCGAATGATGGCTTGACTTCCATCAAGTTTTCCAGGGAAAGGACATTAAAGCGTATGGTAGTAATATTTGCCGCCACCAGCCAAATAATTTGGCAAATCTGTTAGGGCAAGAACTCAAGGATTATATAGAACAATCGTTTGACTCATTCCCAATTTAAATAGGAAATAGCAAAAGTGTATATTCTATTCTATTAAAGTAACTAACAAGTCAATAGCTACAGACTTATTAAGTCAAACTTTGCCGAAAATGTATAAGTTATTTAAATAATTAACTTGCCTCTCTCTCTCTATAAATTAAAACGCGTAAATTTGAAATAAAACCTAAAGTGTAATTGCCAAACTGAAACTCGGTGAAAAGTGAATTTCTAATGCAGTCAATGTGTCTTACCTTGCATCAACAGCAGACGGTCAAGCATTGTAGTACCGTTACAATAATCTTAGTAATAACTATACTGAATCACAATATTTCTACAGTCGCAAATACCTGACAGCCGGCAATCAGTTTCTTAAAGAGTGAGGGCGTTTAACGGGTTGTGCTGGGCTTTATAGTGTAGAGGTGACAAGTCATGCATTCCTAAAAGTATAACGATCTGATCAGGTCACTGCCGGCTTCAAGCGTAACAAAGAGTAATAAACTGATAGCTATTGCTGACTTCTGCGGCTGTGACTGATCGATCTCTTCCCGGATATGACGGTAACAAAATGTTTTAAGTTTCCTATCTAATATAAATCCGTGTGTAAATTTAACATGCATTACATTACACTTCACAAGCTTGGATAGGGTGTCGCTATTTTTAACAGGTTTTTATAAAATAAATTATTAATATAGGGCATGTCTGCATAAATAAACAATTCTTAATTTTGCGTAATTACTTCGACATTGTGTCTCGGCTTTTTCAGGGGAAGGGTTAAAAATGTTCTCTCATTTCAGATCTCTCCGGGCAGCACTACACTGTATCGCGAGCAACGTGTTGCCCACGAGCTACAGGTTGAGCGGGCCTGATTTAAAATATCTTTCCACACGCCATCCATGAAGCTACTGGTTGAGCCCTGCAGAGTTGGTACACCGTATGTGACTTCTGATCGTGTTTAACACTTTATTATTTTTGTATATGAACACTCCGAGTGTACTGAAGACTGCTGCCTGCTGTTGTCTCAGGAACTGTGAAGTGGGTCTGATACATTCGTACCTGCTGCGCATTAGCAACCCCTTCCAAATGTGGATACAGTACGTTCATTATTTTCTCTTTTATTTTCTGTTAGTCACAGAAACAAACATGCATGTAGTATTCAGCAACCACAAACGATATCTGGCATTTTTGTTCCTACAAATTCCCTCTCATTTCAGGGTACCGCTGCCGTGCGGTTTTTATGCTTGCTGCTTGTGTTTTTGTTATATTGTGTTGAATCACCAAGCGAAGTCCGTGGAATTACATTTTTATTTTGAAACAAGCACTAAAAATATAACCCATTCCCATAAATAGGCAATACAATGAGTGACACGCTTGTTGCAAAACGTCGTTTGTAAGTATGAAGTTGTCTGTCTGTCTGCTTACCGAAGCCCGAAGCCATAAAAACCTGGAGCTATTGACCATAAAGATGCATATGTTATTTATACTTCTTGCAGTTGATGAAGGTGAGAGGTCAGATTTGGCCTCTACCAATTTGCCGGCATTGTAAGGGTCCAGGTTCCCATAAAATGGGGTGAATAGGTTCCAGAGATGGTCTGGATACTTTGTAGGCCAACGTAGCCTCGGGAATTGCGCTATTCGGGGCTATTACCCAGCGAACAGTGGTAATTTCCTTACCGACTTTTCGGGAAAACCTATGGACCTCATATTGAAGGGTCAAAACCTATCGGTCCCATCTCCAAGGGTCATAGCTTGTAATGAAATGTCGGTAAGGAGTTAACACTACTTGCTGCGTAATAGCCCAGAAGAGCGCTGTTCTCATTTACCGCACGGCGGAAACTTGAACTCACGCGAACGGTTAAACTCTTTCTGCTGCCTAAACCAAACGTCTGTTTCCTGTCTGATTAGCCAGCATGCCAGCCACTGTTACGGAGTGCGCAGGCTCAGATCGCAAATATCGTTAGTTCCTAGGCGCAGGTGTCACTCGATACACATACTGTGAAGGATACTTGTGTCCTAAGAGTCCTCAGATAGAAGGTGATAGTAACGTAGTACTGTTCTATTATACGAGTATAGGAAGTTTCTTTGATATGTTAACAAGAAACTATGATTAGGATCTTAGCCAGGTGAGTGCTTTCAACGCCACCGTATTTCTGAGATTCGTTTTAACAATATCGTA
>Ga0123354_10006801_pt1 | contig 17058 bp, 11 predicted proteins | sample TergutLab28metaG_2_FD_97872 | JGI IMG/M metagenome (GOLD analysis project Ga0123354, IMG submission 97872) | Labiotermes labralis P4 segment gut microbial communities from Petit-Saut dam, French Guiana - Lab288 P4 | ecosystem: Host-associated > Arthropoda: Insects > Digestive system > Gut ...
CGGAGGATACGAGATTCGAACTCGTGAGGGCGTGAACCCAACTCGCTTTCCAAGCGAGCGCCATAGGCCTCTAGGCGAATCCTCCGCGGATGATCATACCGAATGTCTGGCGTGTGACGCGAACGGTCCTGGCTAGATCCCATGTGAAAGGCCCCCCGTGCACCCGGAAGAGCTCCCTTACCTTTGCTGCCTTCCGGCCCTGGAGGAGTTGGGGGAGGTACCGCCGCACGGAGGACCGGGCAGCAGTCTATCGTATGTCGCCGGTGTGCCGGGTCGCGCCCGGCCTGGATGACCGAGGGGCTCCCCCGGTCACGACATGGCCACTGTGCCGACGTTGCCGTAGCCGTCCATGGTGTAGACACTGATGCCGGTTGAGCTGGCGACGTAGAAGTAGTCACCGATACGGATGCCGCGGGTGTGAGGATCGTACAGCGCCGAAGGCAGATCGGTGTAGGGACCGGAATATATCGTCAGCTGGGCTTTCTGGGTGAAGGCGGATCCCGTCCAGGCATAGACCAGATAATTCCAGGTGATGGTGTCGTTGTAGGTGCCGTCAGACTTGGGCGTGTAGGCCGAACTCACGGTGGGAAGACCGATCAGACCGCGGTCCAAGTCGGCGAAAACCGCCTTGGGATCCTGGGAAACCTCGGTGGAGTCGGCGTCGATGTGGGTCGTGGAGATCTGGGCGACATCGTAGGGATCGGAGATGTTGAACATGGATAGTTTCAGGCCTTGACTTGCCCCGTTGTCGTCGGTGTCGACACCCACACCGAGGAGGAGACCGTCGCCGAATGGATGGAGGTAGGTCGAGAAACCAGGGATCTTCAACGCCGACAAGACTGTTGGCGAGGTGGGATCGGTCAGGTCGATGCTGAACAGGGGATCCCGCTGCCGGAAGGTGACGACATAGCCGACCGGGCCGTCGAAGCGGACTGACTGGACGGACTCCCCGCTGGCCAGGTCGGGGATTGAGCCCACGAGCTTCCCGGACGAATCCAGGACCCACAGGCCGGCGATGGCGCCCTTGTTGCCGGTGGCATCGTAACCGGTCGTCGCCACGCGCAGGTATCCGTTCCACTGATCGAGGGAATACTGGTTGAGCAAGGTGCCAGAAACCGATCCTTCGGAGCCGAACGTGAGGTTCCCGCCGTTCACCGCCAGCCGGATGATGGACGTGGTCGGACCCTGGACTTCGCTGGTTCCAGATCCTGGAACAATACTTGTGTTCCATTGTGAGGATGCCACGTAGATGTTGTCCGTACTCATGTAGAGGGTGTCGGCCCGGCCCAGGACGGCCTGTTCGGAGGTGAGGCTACGCTGGGCGACATTGATGGCGGTGACAAGGCAGTACGAGGGTTGGTCGACTCGCGGCATGATCTGGATGTCCGCCGGGGAGACGGCGACCGGACCATCACCGGTGTCGACGGTGGGGGCGAAGGTCACCGGGCGTGCGGGGTCGGCGCCGGTGGTGTCCACCCAGTACTGGCTGACGAGATATAGTGTTCCGTCGCTGAGGCGGGAACCGGCGTAGGAGCCGGACTGGCTGAGGACCGTCTGGTACACCGGATGGACCGGGTCGGAAATGTCGTAGAAGATGGCCTTGACGCTGGTGGCGCTCAGGCCCACCCAATCGCCTGAACTGCCCCAGGATTCGGACTGCGTGGCGAAGCCATGGGCGAACAGGATCAGAGTCGAGCCGGAGATCATCATCTGGACGACGGGACCGGTGAGGACCTCCCCGCCGGTTTGCAGGGCCGAAATGTCGATGGTCGCCACATGGCGGGAAACCGATCCAGCGGCGGAGACGACCCAGACAGTGCTGCCCTTGCAGATATACAAGTACGTGCCATCGGTCTTGACGAAATCGGCCTCGTCGATGCCGTCCACCTGGACATTGGTCTGGGAATAGGTGCCGCTGGTCGTGGCTGAGAAATTCCCGTCAGGCGAAGCGGGAACCGGCAGGCCCGGGATGGAGAGCGGGCCTGGGGCATCCTTCATGGACTGCGCCGAGGACACCACAGTGTTATAGAGGTCCTGGTAGTCCGCGGCGGCCCCTTGCGACACGCGGGACGCAGTGGTCGCGCCGGGGCCCTGGGCTGGGTTGGACTGCCCGCCTATCCCTGAGATCAGGGGGCTGGGCACAGAACTGGCGATCATGAGAACGACCAGCGTCAGGGAGGCCAAGGCGCCGATCATTCCGCCGGCCCGTCTGCCCCACCGTCCGGGGCGGGTGCTCGAACGGGGAGTCAGCGGCTTGGATGTGGGCCGGGTTGGGCTGGTTGGTGAATGGGTGAGGGTCGGGACGGGGGGTGTCTCCACAGCCTGAACGGTGACGATGCCCGGTGTGGCCTGCGTGGGGGTGTTCTGGGGCGCCCCGGCGCCAACTTGGGTGCCGGAGCCCTCAGGCGTGCCCTCGTCGCCAGTCGTGGTTTCCGGGGTCGCCAGACTGGCTTCCAGGCGGGCGAGCAACTCAGGGTTGGGGGTCATGAATTGCTTCATGTCGTGGAATTGTTCAGTCCATTCGTCCTTGTCAGGCATGGGTATTCTCCTTGATTAGGGCTTCGCGCAGCATGGTTCGCCCGCGGGTCAGCCTCATCTTCACAGTGCTGGGTTCGACGTCTAACAAGGCGGCGATCTGGGCGGCGGGCAGGTCTTCGAAATAGAACAGATGCACTGCCGTACGGTAGATCTCGGGAAGTGCGCTCAGCGCACGGAACAGGTCGTCGTACTTCTCACTGGGGAAGTCGAAGACCTCGGGGAGCTCTGCTGGCATCCCTGGAGGCACTGGCACGACACGAGTGCGCCACGAACTGGTGGCCACTCGGCGGGCAACGGTCAATGTTGTGGTGATGAGCCATGCCTTGCGGTGCTCCTCGTCATGGCAGGTGGGCTGCTTGCGGTGATAGGTCAGGAACACTTCTTGGAAGACGTCGTCGGCATCGGGCCGGCATCCGGTGTGGGTCAGACAGATGGCGTACACCATCTGTTGATAACGCTCGACGATCTCGGCTGTGTCCTCGCCGATGGATGACCGGTCAACGGGCATGGGTGTCGCTGCCATAGCTGCCCCTTTCTCAGATGATCATCCTGTCACAGACAACTCCGGGATGAGGGAAGAAAGGTAACAGGCCGGTGGAGAATTCCAGCAGACATTCCGTCGGTGGGGTCACAGCCGCTCCCCACCGAGAGCAACCCTCAATGCCCCCATTCATGATATCTACGGTGAGGTTAGGGGGATGGGGGTACAGTATCCCCATGCACACAAGTTCAGCCGAGAGACTGTCCCTCCTGACCCAGATCCCGACGGTTTCGCCGCTGCTCGAGACCACGGGCATGGCGCCATTCGAGCAGTTCATCCAGACCCTGACCTCGCTCTATCCGCTGATGAATGAGCACCTGCGATGTGAGCGTGTCCGCGACCTGGGACTGCTGTTCAGGTGGGAGGGCACCGACGCCTCGCTGGCGCGCGAGCCACTGGTCTTGATGTCACATTTCGATGTTCTGCCCGCCGATGAGAAGGACCTGTGGACGTACCCGCCCTTCGACGGCATCATCGCCAATGGACGGGTGTGGGGACGGGGAACTCTGGACGGGAAAGGTCCCCTGGTCACCATCTGCGAAGCGATTGAATCCCTTCTGGCAAGCGGATTCAAACCCGCCAGAGATGTCTATCTGAGCGTCAGCGGCAATCAAGAAGTACGAGGGGACGCCGCGGCTGCCATCGCGCGCACCCTGAGGGATCGCGGTGTGCGGCCACACCTGGTCCTCGATGAGGGCACAGCCATTGTTGACACTCCGCTGCCACTGGTCAACGTGAACACCGCCCTGGTCGGCGTGGCGGAGAAAGGGATGATGACCGTTCGGCTGACCGCGCAAGGCGAGTCGGGTCCCGCCTCGGCTCCGACGTCGTTGACAGCGGTCGCCAGGATCGCCCGGGCGGTGTCACGCTTGACCGCGTCAACCTTCGCCGCACACCTGCCGGACACGACGATCACCATGCTGTCGATGATTGCTCCTTTCACCCCCGGGGTCACCCAGACCATGCTGAAGGCCCTGATCATGGCACCGGCCCTGACTGGGCAGGTCTTCGCCCTGCTCGGCGGGGAAATCGCGGCCACTGCTCGTACCACCTTGGCGGCGACCATGATCGAGGGCGGCACTTCCGCGAACGTCCTGCCGTCCTCCGCGTCAGCGATCCTTGATGTCCGCATCGCCATCGCCGAGACCACCACGTCGGCCCTCACCCGGATCACAGCGCGGATCTTCGATCCCAAAGTCAGCGTGACCATGGTCGACGGCTGGGACCCCACCCGTCCATCCTCCCTGGAAAACGCCCAGTTCGCGGCCATCAAGAGGGCGGTCGAGACGAGCTATCCGGGTACGTTGACGGTGCCGCATGTTCTGTTGGATTGTACGGATGCACGCCACTTCCAGGACTGCGCCGACGCGGTCTACCGTTTCACCCCGCTGACCATGAATGGGGTCCAGCGGGCGGCGGTCCATGGGGTCGACGAGTGGGTGGACACCAACGCTTTGTCGCGCGGGCAACTCTTCCACGAGCAGTTGATTCGTACCGTGGCAGGCACACCCGCAACTCCTGAAGTCCCCACACCTGAACAGTCGGCGGCGGCGTCGCCGGGAGCGGTCGCCCACGGGTCTGAGAGAAAAGCATCATTGCCACCAGTACGGTGGATCCTTCCGCCCCGTGAGGTCTTGCAGACGATGGGGCCAAACGCGACTGGAGGGACCTCAGACCAGCCAACCGTGGAGGAAATCATCGGGCACCGGTGGGCAACCGACACCGATGACGACGACCTTCCGCACCCGGTCTCGCTCGGCATGCGCGGCCTGGCCACGGTGGAGGAAATCGTCGGGCACCCCTGGGGCGCCACACCCGGCATGGCGGACGACGAGGGTGAACCCGTGTCACCCGGGCAACGCGGCTTGCACGAGGTCGATGAGATCATCGAGCAGGCCGAAGATGGCGAGGATGGCGAGGACGGCGACTCGGGCCTGGCCGACACCGGCCTCGCCACGGTCGAGGAGATCATCGGGCACCCCTGGGATATCGGGACCGGCGCGACCGACGAGGACGCCGACCAGCCGGCACCAGCCGATAGTTCCGGCCTGGCCATGGTGGAGGAGATCATCGGGCACCCCTGGGTCATCGACACCGGCGCGACCGACGAGGACGCCGACCAGCCGGCACCAACCGATGCTTCCGGTCTGGCCGCCTTCGAGAAGATCATCGGGCACCCGTGGAACACCGACACCACCGACGAGCAGAGCCCCCACCCGGCCTCACCCGACACCACCGATGACCAGAGCCCACACCCGGTCTCACCCGACACCACCGACGACCAGAGCCCACACCCGGCCTCACCCGACACCACCGACGAGTTCGTGGTCGAGGAAATCATCGGGCACCGGTGGGAAACCGCTTCTGGCCCGCTGGTTGTCGAAGAGATCATCGGCCATCCCTGGGACGCTGACCTAGGCTCCCCAGACGCCTTGGTCCCGGACACTGCCTCACCTGGCACAGCCGACCAGTTCGTTGTCGAAGAAATCATCGGGCACCCGGAGGAGATCCCCTCGGACATCACCGATGACGACTACATCCTGTGGGGTAACTCCGATGGTCTCCCGAGCCCCCAACCCGTTGCAGCAGTACCTGATTTCCCTGGTCACGAGGATATTTGGGACGACGACATCCCCTGGAGCACCATCAGTACGCAGGACGGCCCGCTGCATCCCGCTCCCCCGGACTCGCCAGACTTTGCCAACATGTGGCAACGCAGCAGTACGCCCGCCGGTGGGGCTGCGGCAACCAGCCAAGCTGACGGGCAGCCCACCCTCCAGCCGGCTCCGGTTCCTCCGACAACCGGAATCGACGACGACCCCCTGGACGACCCCCTGGACGACTCGCCGGTCGACCTGGTCGGCGAAGAATGGGCGGGGTGTGCCGAACGCAACCAGGCCCAGTCTGAGGGCAGCGCCGACGCACGCTCGAACACATCGTCGCCTCCTCAGACCGGTCACACAACCGTGGCGGGATTCATCCTGGAACCCCTGGTCGACCTGACCGAAGAACCCCTGGTCGACCTCACCGAGGCACCGGACCCAAGCTCGCCTGAGGATTCACGTGAGGGTGAGCCTGGCGCCACACAGGAGGGCCGGCCAATCCCCCACAAGGATGGGATCAGGCAGACGACTCAACTGGAGGACGAGTGGGACCAGGACACACCGGTACCCACCACACCCGCAGCACCAATACCCGCCACACCGGCAGCACCAGCACCGGTCGCACCCGCCGCACCCGTCCCTGTTACACCTGCACCTGTCACACCCGCCGCACCTGCACCTGCCGCACCCGCCGCACCCGCACCTGCCGCCCCCGCCGCACCCGCACCTGTCATACCCACAGCGGTCACTCCGGCACCCGGGGCACCGGCACCCGTGGCACCAGCACCGGTCACTCCGGCACCGGTCGCACCCGCATCCCGTCCTGGCGAGGGGATGATCTCCGTACCGTGGAACCTCGACACCCCAGCCGCCGCGCCAGCCGATCCGGCCGCACCTGGCGGGAGGCCATGGATACCCTCGACGCCCTGGGGGCCCATCAGCCCCTGGGCCCGACCGGAGCCGCCGGCAGATCCATCCGACCCACCAGAGGATCCGCGCCCTGTGTAACCGTCCAGCTCTGTTCCGTCTGAAACTGGATTCATGTAACTGCCGTAAAATACCCTGCATGGCAGAACCGCGAAAACGAGGAGCCAGGGGGCCGGCGCCTACTCCTGCCGCCAACCTCCGCGACGTCGCCCGCCGGGCCGGTGTGTCACCCGCCACAGTCTCCCGAGTCTTCTCGGGCCACGCTTCCGTACGCGACGAAACCCGGACCAAGGTCCTCCAGGCCGCCGAGGACCTGGAGTATGTGATGAACGGCCTGGCCCAGGCCATGCTGGGCACCGGCCAACGATCCGTGGCATTCGTCACCTCCGCCCTGGCCGGTCCGGCCCTGGACGAGTTGGTCAGCGGGGCGGAAGGCGTGGCCATGCACAACGGCAGCCCCTTCCTGGTGGCGCTGACCCACGGGGACACCGACCGCGAACGCGCCATCATCGAAACCCTACGTGAGCAGCGCACAGCCGGAGTGTTGCTGGTTGGCCCGACCGTGCCGGGAAAGGAAGCGGAGTCGAGGATCGCCGAGTACGCCCGCGCGCTGACGTCGGTGGACGCCACACTTGTGTTGTGCGGGCATCCGTACCTGCCGGCTCTGCCGACCACGCCGACGGTCAACTACGACCAGATCGGTGGAGTGCGCAAGGCCGTCCATCACCTCACTGTCAAGGGGCATCACCGGATCGCCTTCCTTGGCCAGGCTGATTCCACACTGGCCAACCAGCGTTTCCTCGGATATTCGCTGGGATTGAAGGATGCGAGGCTGGCCATCGACCCCAGCCTGGTGGTCGCCTGCCAGAACACCGTTCCCGACGCGCATCTGGCGGCCATGCACCTGGTGAACAGGCCTGATCCGCCCACAGCCATCGTCTGCCTCACCGATGTGGTTGCCACGGGGGTCTACCGCGCGGCCCGGGCCTGCGGGATCGACATTCCGGGCCAACTCGCCGTGACGGGATTCGACGACGCACCCGCCTCGGTTGACCTGACACCGTCGCTGACAACAGTACGGGTGCCCTTCTACCAGGTGGGCGAGCGCAGTGCGCAACTGGCCTTGCGACTGGCCAATCAGGACAGCCGGGAAGACCTGCCGACCGACTTGATCGTGAGGGAATCCACCGGCTGATTGAGGTAACGCCTGACTGTGTCGGTGTCGGAGGGCACAACCACTGTGTCGACTCCCCGGTACTGCCACCTCTCCGAACCCTTGCCCAGGATCAGAACCAACCCGTTGTCAGGAGCTGAATCCAGGGCGCGGACGATGGCCTCGGGCCGGTCAGGAACAATGTGTGCTGGTGGGTGTCCGGCAGATTGAATGAACCTGTCGACCTGTCGGCAGATGTCGACCACCGGGACCTGCCCCGGGTCATCCTCGGTGAGGTAGATTTCCTCCGCGTTGAGGCCCGCCAGCACTGCGAACTCCTGGCGACGGTTCAAGGCCTTCTCACCCGGCAAGCCGAAAACCATCGTGATGGGCGCGGACGGGTAGTCGTGCCTGGCCCAGGCCAGCAGGGTCTCCAGAGACAATTTCTGGTGGGCGTAATCGACGATCACCGTTGTGCCGCGGTCCAGGTGGAAGACCTCCATCCGGCCGGGGACGCGGGCCTGATCCAACCCGGCCCGAATCGAATCCAGTGGTACACCCAGGCAGGTCGCCGCACCGACGGCAGCCAGGGCATTCTCCACGTTGAAGGATCCCGGAAGCCTGATGGAGAACCGGTGATCGGCGCCATCCAGGCGTACTGTGAAATTCTGGATCATGCCGACTTGTTTGATGTCAGTGCCCATGATGTCGGCTTGGACATCGTCTGGACCGCGCAGGGCGAAGGTGACAACGCGCTCGCACTTGCTGGCGGCCTCCATGACTCGATCATGGTCCTGAGTACGGGCGTTGACCACCGCCATGCGCGACTGGTTGAACAACTCCAATTTCGCATTGAGGTAATCCTCGTAGTCAGGGTGCTCCTGGGGGGAGATGTGGTCCTCGGAGATGTTGAGGAAACAACCGACTTCGAAGCGCATGTTCGCCACGCGCTTGTAGCGCAGAGCCTGGCTGGACACCTCGACGCACATCGAGCCCACCGAACTGATGACGCCGTTGTGCAGGTGCCGGTAGAGGTCCAAGGTTTCGGGGGTGGTACGGGTGGCCTCTTCGTCCACGACGCCATCCTCGTACCTGATCGAGGTGAGGATGCCCGGACGCGGCTTGCCCAGCGCACGCGCCCAGGCGGTCAGGATGGAATGGATGAACACTGTGGTGGTCGACTTACCCTTCGTACTGGTCACGCCGATCAGCGTCAGTTCGTCCCAATCGTGGTCGTAGTAGACGGCGCCGACGGTGGCGAGGGCCTGGCGGATATCCGACACCTGGAGGCACCCGACGCCGAGGCCGGGATAGACGGTTTCGCTGACGTACGCCACTGCGCCGCGTGAGACGGCCTGTCGCACGTACTCGGGGCTAAAATGGATGCCCTTGCACACGAACAACGCCCCTGGTCTGACCTCGCGAGAATCATAGGTGACCTGGCTGATGACCGGATCGGCGGCATCATCGCTGCCGGGTAGCACCGGACGCAGAAGGTCCTGGGTTGAGGACTCTCCTGCCATTCGACACGCTGGTGTCACCAGTAGGGGTCTCAGTGCAGACACATAGTCACTGAGACGGTGCTGAATCATTGGATCCTCTCCCTGTCTCCTGTGCATGAGCGTACCAGAGGAGCAAAGATCCGCGCAGACCCATCGGATGGGCCAGCGCACTTGAGCGGCATGGGGGATTTCGGCTAGCGTGTCCAGCGAACGAGGGAGCAGGACTATGGGTTTCGCTGTCACCGCGCAGCAAGTGGGGCTCATGGCCGTGTTCATTGTGTTCGGGTTGTTCGGGGCGAAGAAAAAGTGGATCAGCGATCAGGCGGCGACGGGGCTGACCAACATCCTGATCTATTTCGTGACACCGGGGGTGATCCTGCAGGCCTTCAACCGCCCCTTCTCCATGAGCAGGTTGCACGAACTGGGCATCGTCACGCTGGTGGTGTGCCTGGCGTTTCCGGTGATGACGGGGTTGGCCTACCTGATCTATCTGAAGGTTCCCGACCTCGCCATCCGGCGCGACCTCAGATTCTCGCTGATCTACTCCAATGCCGGTTTCCTCGGAATCCCCCTTTCACAAGCACTTTTAGGACCAGATGGTGTGTTCTTCGCCGTGATCTTCATGGTCCCGTTCAACATTTTCGTGTGGACCCAGGGGTGGTCGATGTACGACTCGCGTCGGACGGGGCCGATCAAGAGGCTGTTCAGCAATCCCGCGATCCCGGCTGTGATCGTGGGCATCGCCTTGTTCCTGGCACCGGTGTCGCTGCCGTCGATCGTTGTCACCGGGTTGAACTATCTGGCCGGCATGAATGCGCCGCTGGCAATGTTCGTGGTGGGGGTTAGTCTGGCGAGGGTACGGTGGCGTACTTTCGCCTCGGACCCGTGGATCTGGCTGGGTACGGCGATGCGCAATCTGCTCATCCCCATCGTCGGAATCCTGGCGCTGTGGTTGGTTCCGCTGTCGATTCAGGCCAAGCTGGGTGTGCTGATCCCGCTGTCGTGCCCGGTGGCAACCTTCCTGGTCATGTTCGCTGTCACGCACAAGGTGGACTCCGACTTCGCGGCCAGGCTGGTCAGCCTGTCCACCCTGGTGTCGATCCTGTCCCTGCCCGCCACGGTTTCGGTGGCCTCCAGCCTGTGGTCGTGAGTGCGACACGATGCCGTGAAGGAACCTGGCGCCTGCCAGCCGTACCCATCCGATCCACCGCCTCAGAAACAACACGACCATGGTCAGAACAGGTCGTACACTGGGATTATGACCATTGAGATACCGCCACAGTGTGGGGTGGTCCAACTCGTCATGCTGGATCACGGGGAAGCTGTGAGCCTGGCTACTATGTTGAAAGCCATGGCCGATCCCGTGCGTCTTTGCCTGCTGCACTACATCGCTGAGCAACCGGAGACCACAGTCTGCGCTTGCCATCTGCCTGCCGCTTTGGGGATTTCACAACCGACCTTGTCACATCACTTGAAGAAGCTCACAGACGCTCATCTCATCACCCGTACTCAACACGGACGTTGGGCTCGTTATCATGTCAACCGCTCGACTCTCGACAGCCTCGGGGCCACCTTGGACACCCTGGTCGCCTCCCCGCCCGCCGAGACAGCAGGATCGAAGCGACGAACCACCCGATAGGAACATATCGAAAATGACATATGTGCTTGCCGTATACTGACGGCATGTCATCTATCGATGGACGTCCACCCGTCGTCCATGTTGAGAACTTCCGTATGAACTTCGGAACCACCCAAGTGATCAAGGATCTCAGCTTCGACGTCTATCCTGGCGAAACCTTCGGGCTGCTCGGCTCCAACGGCTCCGGGAAGACCACGACGATCAGGGCTTTGCTCGGCATTTATATTCCAGCCGCCGGGACCCTCCACATCAACGGCCATCCCTTCGAACCGACGCAGTCCGGTGAACTCGGGTACCTGCCCGAAGAGCGGGGGCTGTACAAGAAGGAGACGGTGCTCGACACGATGGTGTACTTCGGGCGCCTCAAGGGAATGACCGCCGCCGCGGCCCGGACCTGGTCGCTGCGGTATCTGGACCAGGTCGAACTGGCGGACAAGCCGAAAGTACGTCTCGACAAGCTCTCCGGGGGCGAGCAGCAGAAAGTCCAACTCGGGGTGACCATCATGAACAATCCCAGGTTGCTGCTGCTCGACGAGCCGACCAAAGGATTCGACCCGGTCAACCGGCGGCTGTTGATGAGCATCATCGAAGAACGCAAGCGGGCCGGAACAACCATTGTCATGATCACCCACCAGATGGACGACGTCGAGCGGCTGTGCGACCGAATCATCCTGCTCAAAGACGGTGTCAGGCACGCCTATGGCACCGTCGAAGAAGTCCAGGAGCAGTACGGGGGCACGACGGTCAAGATCGAGGCCGACCAACCACTGCCGGCGTCGGCCTCGTACACGATCCTCACCGATGAGCACGGCCATTCCGAGATCGCTCTGACTGCCGGTTCGTCCGCATCCGCAGTGCTGAACGAGCTTGTCAACCAGGGGATCACCGTGTCGAGCTTCACCCCGGGACGCCGCTCGCTGGAATCGATCTTCATCGAGGTCTACGGACGCAAGGAGGTGGACTGATGGCACGCGGAAACGTCAGCACAGTGGTGTCCTTCGAGGTCATCCGTACTTTGCGAACCAAGGTCTTCTGGGTGGGCTCACTGTTGGGACCGCTGTTGATGGTCTTCATCATGGTCGTCGTCTCCTTGTCCTCCGCGTCGGCGTCCGACTCCAGTTCCACCGTCGATCAGTCCTTCCGTTTCGAGTGGGTCGATCATTCGGGGTTGGTGGACTCCTCTATCGCCGAAGCCGCGGGCGGGACTGAGGTCTTAGATGCCGCCCAGGGGGTCGCCGATGTCAGAGCGGGCACGGTCGACGCCTTCTTCGAGTTCCCCGCCAACCCGGTCAAGGACCCGATCCAGGTCTCCGCCCAAGACCAGGGAGTTGTCAATTCCCAGTCATTCTCCGGTGTGGCCGCGCAGGTCCTGCGGGCCTCGGCGAGCGTGCAGGTGGGCAACACGACCCTCATCACTCTCGTGTCTGGCAATATCCCCACCACGCTGACAACGTACAAAGACGGTCAACAAACCCCGGGAATCTGGGGTGCCATTCCGCCACTGGCCTTTATCGCACTGTTCTTCATCATTGTTATTATGCAGGGCAACCGGATGCTCGCGGCAACCCTGGAAGAGAAGGAGAACCGGGTCACGGAGATGATCCTGACCACGATCAAGCCCACCGCCCTGCTCACCGGGAAGGTGATCGCCTTGGGCGTGATCGGGCTGATCCAAGCCCTGGCCATGGCCGTCCTCACCGTGATCGCAGCCGTGGTGCTGATGCAGATGGGGGCGGTGGCCTCCATCGACTTGAGCAAGTTGGTCTTCCAGCCTGTTCCCCTGATCTTCGGGGCGCTGATCCTGATCGGGGGCTTCCTGCTGTTCACCAGCTCACTGGTCGCCATCGGGGCGGCCATGCCGACAGTCCGTGACGCCCAGGGAATGTATGCCACAGTTATGCTGCTCCTGGTCATCCCCATCTACGTCGTGATGTTCACACTGACGCAGCCCTCCAACCCTGTGGTGGTCGTGTGCACCTTCTTCCCGTGGACCTCCCCGATGGTGGCCATGGCGCTCAACGCGCTGGGCGTCCTGCCGTGGTGGCAGTCCCTGATCGTTGTGATCATCCTGTTCGCCACCACGACAGTCGTCTTCTTCATCGCTGCCCGCCTGTTCCAGTACGGTTCTGTGGAATATTCCAAGAAGCTCAACATCCGTACTGTTTTGGGCGCCAAGTCCAAGTAAGAGTGCCTGGCGTTGGTTCAGCAGACCTTGACGAGGCCCTGCTGAACCAGATCAGCGTGGCTGGGAGGCTGGCTTGGAGTCCCCGGTTGGCGGCGCGACTCGAATTCTTGGCGCAGCACCGGCACGACTTCGCCTGCGAGGAGTTCCAACTGGTTCATGACCGCTGACACGGGCAATCCTGCCCGGTCGATCCAGAACAACTGGCGCTGGTAGTCACCGTAGATCTCCTGCAGTTCGAGCATCCTTTCGATCACTTCCTGGGGAGAGCCGACCGCCAGGGCCGTGGTCGAGAGGGCGTCTTCCAGGCTCATCCCCTGCTGGTGGGCCGCCGAGGCGTTGAAGTACGGGCGGAAGGCTGCACGGGCATCCTGGGAATTCTCGGCCAGGAAGACTTCTCCGCCCAGCCCGACGATCCCCTCTGCCGCAGTGCCAGAACCGTAATCTTCGAAGCCACTGCGGTAATGGCCGATCAAATCGGCGGCCTCTTGCGGGGTCATGGCCAACGTGTTGAGGAACAGCCCGTCACCGTAGGACGCAGCTTCGTCGGCGATCACCGGGCGGTGCACCGTACTGTGCCAGATATAGGGGGGCACCCCGTCCAGGGGTCGTGGACTGGTGGTGCAATCCACCAGCGGGGCACGAAATTCGCCTTCCCAATCGAGCTGTTCTTCGCGCCACAGACGGTAGAGCAAATTGTAGTTCTCCAGGCCCAGGGCCACGCACAGCGGGTTGCTGCCTTCTGGGTGGTGATGGCCGCGGAAGGCCTCGGGTGGACCGAGCACGACATCGAGGCGACCCTGGCAGAGGTGCTGCAACGTGGAATATTCCTCCGCCAGCCGGACAGGATCGTTGGTCGTGATGATGGTGACTGCTGTTGACAAGCAGATCTTGTGGGTGTGCGCGGCGATGGTGGCCAGTAACAGCGTGGGAGAGGAAGAAACATGGTGAGTGTGGTGGCGCTCGCCGATGGCGAAGACATCCAAACCCACCTCTTCGGTCATCCGGGCGATGCGGGAAACCGCGTCAATCCGCTCCGCCTCACTCGGAATGATGCCTGTCACAGGATCGCGCGTGACATCCGCAACCGAATAAACTCCAAACTGCATTAATTATTATGCTCCTTGATCAGCCTGGGTTCCGACACGGTACGACATGAGCGACTGCTCTTCCGAGTCGAAACCCCGCGAAGGACCAGCCCGATTTCAGTGTTTCGGGGGGAGGGTTCTTCACGGGGTCGTTACCAGAAGTGTTACGAGGTTCAACTCCTGAACCCGGGGTTCTATTCCCAGATTTGGGCCGAATCCGGCAAACAGCACATTCGTGCGTGCAGTCTGGTTGGATGCTCAGGATACCGGCGAGCCTATCATGGGATCACAGGGTAGAGAATTCCTCGCGCCGGCCGATCAAGGGCTGGGAGCCGTACACGATTCCCGTTGTCGGAAAGCGAATCGGCTGAGGCGAATGGAAGTCACGCATCGCCGTCATGAAGGTCTTGACCCCAGGCAGCCAGAGCAGACCGGCACCGATGGCCAGCGGAATCATAGCCACCGAGAACCACCAGGACAGCAGGAACGACAAGGCAGTGACGGCCAGGCAGACCAGTGAGCCCAGGCGGATCCAGGAGTGGCCGGCCCAGCTGTTGAACGCCGCGACACCGGCGGCGACGACCATCAGCAGGGTGATCAGGCCCACCACCATGACCCACACGATGGCCCAGGCGGACACCGGGTCGGGATGGGTCCACGTCAGCAACCTGGCGCTGGCATGAAAATCGACGATGTTGGCGACCTGCCACCACCACCTCGCGAAGGCGGTGACGGTGACCGGAACCGACAGCCAGCACATCGCCACGGCGATCAGGAGAATCCCCGGACGCCGCGGCTCCCCCGTGTGCGTACTGCGTGGGTAGGTGGCGACAACCTCAGGTTTGATCGGAGGTAGGGTCGCGATCTCGGTGGCGACCTCTCGGGCCGCCAACAGCTCGACCGGCTGTGGCACGGCCAGCGACTGGCGCCTGCGTCTCCACTTGTCAAAGCCAGAAACCGGTGAGGCGTCAGGATTGTCCTGGGGCCTCACCGGGTTGACCGGAGGAACGAGGTCTGCCATCAGGCTTTCATCGTGCCTGTCTCAAGGAAGCGCACATGCCAGCTCAGGGCCTCGCGCAGATCGTGCGGGGTGTGCAAGCTGGAGGTCTTCTCCGCGCGCTCGACGTAATCCAACAACTGGTCGCGATAGTCCGGATGGGCGCACTTCTCGATGATCAGGCGAGAACGCTGGCGAGGTGGTAGACGGCGCAAATCGGCCACACCCTGCTCGGTGATGACGACCATAACATCATGCTCGGTGTGGTCGTGATGGCTGACCATCGGCACGATGCAGGAGATGTCCCCACCCTTGGCCACCGACGGGGTGACGAAGGAGGAGATGAAGGCGTTGCGCGTGAAGTCACCCGAACCGCCGATGCCGTTCTGCATCTTGGAGCCCATGATGTGCGTGGAGTTGACGTTGCCGTAGATGTCGGCTTCGATCAGACCATTACACGAGATCGCGCCCAAGCGACGGATGACCTCGGGGTTGTTCGAGATTTCCTGAGGGCGCAGGACAATGTACTTGCGATAGAAAGCCGCGTTGTCGTTCATCTTCTCGGCGTACTCCGGGGACAGTGAGAAGGCGGTCCCGGAGACCACCGACAGCTTGCCGGAATCGATCAGGTCGACCATGCCGTCCTGGATGACCTCGGTCAGCGAGACGATGTCTTCCAGATCGGAATCGAGCAGCCCGGCCAGCACGGCGTTGGCGATGTTGCCCACACCGGACTGCAGCGGCAGCAGGTTCTTCGGGATGCGTCCCTGCTTGACCTCGTTCATCAAGAAGTCGAGGAAGTGACCGGCGATGGCCTTGGAATCCTCGTCGAGCGGCTTGAACGGGGTGTTGCGGTCGGCGTCATGGGTCTCCACGACAGCCACAACCTTGTCGGGATCGACTCTGAGGTTGGGCTCGCCGATGCGGTCACCGGGGTGGAGGATCGGAATCGGAACCTTGTTCGGGGGCATCATCGGAGAGTAGAAGATGTCGTGCATCCCCTCCAGGTCCTCAGACTGCCAGGTGTTGACTTCGAGAATCACCCGGTCGGCGCACTCCAGGAAAACATTATTGTTTCCCACCGAGCTGGACGGCACCAGTTCGCCGTCTTCGGTGATAGCAGTCACCTCGATGACGGCGACGTCCAGATTGCCCTGGAACCCGTGGCGTACCTGAGGGCCTGAATGGGACAGGTGGATGTCGTTGTAGCCGGTGATTCCTTGGTCGATGGCCTTGCGCATGGACGGATCTGACTGATAAGGCATGCGGTAGCTGACTCCGCCCGTCTCCGCGAGGACGCCGTCGAACTCGGGCGCCGTCGAGGCTCCGGTGAGCAGACCGACACTGAATTCCTCGCCGCGGGCATGGGCCTCGTTGATCCGGTCGGCCAGTGCGCCGGGCAGAACCTTGGGATAACCGGCCCCGGTGAAGCCGGAAGCGCCGACATTGTCTCCATTGTGGATGAACGTGGCGGCATCGGCCGCACTCATCACCTTGGCTTGAAATTGGGAGGATCGGATGCGCGACATTCTTTATCCTTTCTCACGGAAGACACCGCAAATGCCTGGATTATGTTTCGAAGGGTACTAGTAGATACCGCATCTTAGGGTACCGGAGATTCTCAGCGATGGAGGTTTTTTTCTCATTACTTTGTGAGTCACATCATGGGCCGGCAGTACGGAGCCCTTCATCAGGCTTGAGCGTACGGCACTCAACTTCGTTTTGACTGATCGTACTTGAGCGTATTAGACTCAACTTCATGCGCACCACAGGGGTGCGCAGACTATCTCATATGGAGGAATCATGGCCCGTGCAGTCGGCATCGACCTCGGCACCACCAATTCATGCGTCGCCGTCCTAGAGGGCGGCGAGCCCACCGTCATCCCCA
>Ga0123354_10006802_pt1 | contig 17058 bp, 34 predicted proteins | sample TergutLab28metaG_2_FD_97872 | JGI IMG/M metagenome (GOLD analysis project Ga0123354, IMG submission 97872) | Labiotermes labralis P4 segment gut microbial communities from Petit-Saut dam, French Guiana - Lab288 P4 | ecosystem: Host-associated > Arthropoda: Insects > Digestive system > Gut ...
TATTCTATATTAATTATAATGACAATATTGAAGATAAACTTAATACTTTATTTTTCAAAAGCAAACACATAAAAATAGACAACACCTATTTATAATATATATTATAACCGTATTCAACAATGGCAAAAAAACAGGATAAACCCATAAGCATATATCAAGCACTGATTAAAACGTTAACAGGGTGGGATAATGGAGAATATAATACGACTGTTCAATCAAATCGTCAACGTGTCTATAATTATAATGATGATATTATTATTAGAACAAAGGATAAGAACGAATATGAATCTGCACTCATACAAGCAAAACAAGATAAATTTTTGAGTTCAGCATGGGTACACGCACATGCAAGTACTAACATGTTGGATATGAAGAGTATATCCTATGTAGATTTAATGATGCGGGACTGTGAAAACATGTCCCAAAGACCGGAAATTTATCAAGCATTAAACATTATGGCATCGGAAACATGTAGTCTTGGAGGCGACGGTTCCTTAATCAACATAACATCCAAATCAGAAAGAATAAAATTCATACTTGAAGATCTTTTTGTAAACAGACTTCAAATACACTTAGAATTATTTCCATTAGTCCGTACCATGTTGAAGTACGGTAATGAATATAAATTGTTAAACATTCAAGCAAAGAATGGGATTCTTGGATGGCATTCAATACCAGTAGTACAAATGAGAAGATTCCAAAGTTTACATCCTTACGGAATTATGCCGAGAACAACTGGTGAACAAGCAAATGATATGACACAACTTCAACCACATTTTGAATTTCTTGGGGCAGGTGCACCACAATCTTTTCATAATTGGCAAGTTGCGCATTTTAGATTAATGAATGATATGATATGCCAACCTTATGGATGTAGCGCAATTAATGGTGCTAGACAACAGTGGCGTAGACTCATGATGGCAGAAGATCATATGCTTATACACATGGCGGATCGTGCATATGAACGATTGATATTTAAAATCGACGTTGGTTTAATTGATGATGCTGACGTTGAAGCATACGTACAGGAAATTGCAAACCGATTTAAAAGGACACAGAGAATAGACCCACAAACTGGACAACTTGATTTGTCTAAGAATCATATGAGTCCCTTAGATGATTTCTTCATTCCGGTTAGGGGTAATAACGATGCAAGTAAGATAGAAACACTTGCTGGTAGTTCAGCATTTGATAAATTCAAGGATATGTTAGAATATCTTCACTTACAAATGCTCACCGCATTAGGTGTCCCCAAAGTATTTTTGAATTTTGAAGCATCTCCAGCAGAAGGTAGAACATTATCAATGACCGACATAAGATTCGCTAAACTCATCAATCGTTTTCAACAGTGTGTAATATTAGAGTTAAATAAGATTGCAATTATTCATCTATATCTATTAGGATTTGAAGACGATTTAAATAATTTTACAATAACGATGAATAATCCTTCAACTCAAGTTGAAATTATGAGAGTTGAAGAAATGCAGAAGAAAATGCTTGCTGTTAGAGATGGTCTAACAAATACGGATGCCGGTCTACCAATATATTCATGGAAAAAGGCGTTGAAAGAAATTATGAAATTTTCAGATGCTGAAATTAATCAAATATTGGAAGATATGCGTTTTGAAAAAGCGGTATCAACAGAATTGTCATTAACACAACAAATTATTAAGAAAACAGGAATATTTGATAAAGTTGATACATTATATGGTGAACCAAATTCAGAATATGATTATTCAGTTACTGAAATAGGTCAAGCCGAAGCGGCGGCCGGTGGCGGTGGCGGCGGTGGAGGTGGTGGCATGGGCGGCGACATGGGTATGGGCGACATGGGTGGTGGCGAAGAAGGTGAAGCCGGAGCAGAAGAAGGTGGTGCGCCAGTAGAAGGTAGTGGAGAAGCACCTGCACCAGAAACCGGAAATACGGAAGGTGCGCCGATGGAAAATAAAAGGAGAAGAAAAGAAAATATTATTACAGAAAATAGATTTCCTATAAACGAGGAATTTGAGAATTTGATAGTAAAAATGGATGAGTATTTGAAAAGTAAAGATGATTTTCCCCAATAATACCGCAGAATTTGAATTAACTACATGGGTATTTTGTGGAAAGTAGAATTTTTTGAAAAAACACAAAAAAACTGTCTATTTATATTAGAATAAAAAAAGTGATGTTAGTTTTGAATACATATACGTCGGGTTTACCCAAATTTCATCTTAATGAGCAACCAGAGGATAATATACCATTGGGAGTGATTTCTATGTAATTTTTGTACATCCACACATCATAATATCAAACTCCCATTGAAATAATCTTTGGGGGTTTTTTGTTTTTTTATACGTTCTTTGACATGGTGGTTAAAAAATATGTCGCGTTGGACAAGAGGTAAGTCACCGCGCTTTCACCGCGGAGTGAGGGGATCGTTACCCCTACGCGATACTATGATCAGAAAATTTTCTATTTCTTATTTTTGTGGTATATTTTTAAAAAAAATTTAATATGAAAAACGGTTTTATCACGCTTCAATTTCATGCACAGGATCTCGAATCATATTCAAATATGAGTCTAATAGACTTTTATAATATGAAGGAGAATGAGAGGAAATCTCAGTATGCTGCTGAAAAGTCGATTAAAGATGCAAAACTTAAAGTTATTAATGATATGGTTGGAAAAATATTTCTAATCAATTTCAATGATAATTCTTACAGGGTTTTTGTGCACGACACACCATTAAAAGTGTATTCTGATACAGTGAACACAAAAACCCCGATAATCTGTATAATGAAGAATAAGAGTGTTTATTTCGATAGTTATACATACGTTCAATCGGAATGGTTGGTTGGAATGAATGTCAAATCATGTGTTGAAATAACTAAAAAAGAACGTGACGTGATAGTTAAACAAATTGAAAAAATTTCATTAGATGTTTCAAACATAATTATCAAGAATACTGTTATATAGGTTTTAGATTAACATCTATATATCTTTATAATAACTACAAAATTATGATCTTTAACAAGGAATTGATTAGGATATTTAAAACATTTAATGAAAATTTGAAACTGTGTACATATAATGATATGCTTAATGTTCAAAGCAGCCGGTTAGTGATTAAAGAACATAGAGATTTACGTATTATTACAATATACGCTGCACAAGAAAATATAGGAAGGGAAGTAACTTTAAAAGAGTGTATTGAGATACTATCAAAATTCAATGAGGAGTCTATTATACAGACAATGGACTTCAGTAGAGCAGTTTTGTGTTGTGAAAATATTACATTCAAAGAAAGTGGTGATAAATTGATAATGAAGGCAAATGGAATACAACAACGGTATTTGTGTAGTTGTGGTAGAACATCACCTTCTTTAGATTTTGAGGATGAAGAATAATTGGTGCGTTGGTGTAGTGGTTAACATATCTGCTTGTCACGCAGGGGATCATGGGTTCGAATCCCATACGCACCGCATCGGAGAGTAGCTCAGTGGGAGAGCAATAGATGGTCAAAGTCTATGTGACGAAAGTTCGATTCTTTCTTCTCCGACAAAATGGTAATGGTGGTGTAGTGGTAGCATGTCAGATTGTGGATCTGTTGGGTTTGGTTCGAGTCCAAACATTACCCAAAAAATTGTATATTTAATAAAATTTAAATAATATGAAACAATGTCATGGTACATGCGATTGTCTAGAAGAGAAAACAGTACCCGTTGAAATAAGAAAGGAACCTGATGTAGAAGAGATAGGTTGGTTTTGCAAACAACTTGGGGTTTGGTTTATAGAACCAAAAGCATGGGGAATCTGTATGGATCCCGATGACATGGGTAGTTGTTTTTAATCAATATTGGAATATAGTTCAGCGGTAGAACACCTGACCGTTAATCAGGGAGTCGTAGGTTCAAATCCTACTATTCCAGCTCATTATGAAGTATATAATTGTAATATTATTATGTTTTTGTGTTGAATGTTTTGGACAAACAAGACGTTCACCACAAAGAAATATTAGAAGACAGAATACCCAAACGTGTTTTGTGGAGTTTGGTGGACCAGGTCAAGGGTTTACATTCAATTTCGATACACGTATTTTAGGTGAGGGGGATTTTGGTCCAGGATTTCGTATAGGTGCAGGGGTTGGTTTCGATGGTGAATTGTTCGATGAACCGGGTATAGGTATGTTTGCTGTTATTCCGGTTGGGGTAGATTGGGTTTTTGGTTTTAAAAATAATTATTTTGACATAGGATCCAGAATATTATTCTATTCCAGATTACCATATCATTTTTATAATACAGGTAATATCGCTAATACAAAATATCCAAACGATAAAATGATATTAATAATTGGAGGAAACTATAATCCGGATCCTATTGGAAGTAGGTATTTTTTGAAAATAGGTGGGGGAGTATCAATGTCGAGGAATAGAATTCTTCCGTATATGAACTTCGGAATGGGATTCGTAATAAAATAAAATTTTAAATATGGGTGTGGTCCAGTGGTAGGGCGGTAGGTTTGGGACCTACAAATCGTGGATTCGATTTCCACCACCCATACGAATAAGTGGTTTATTTCCACAAACTAATGCGGTTGTGGCGGAATTGGTAGACGCACCAGATTTAGGATCTGGTTCCGAAAGGAGTGGGAGTTCGAGTCTCTTCATCCGTACAAAAAGACCTTATAAATCAGTTGGGTTAGAGCAATTGATTTTTTAATCCGCAGGTCGGTAGTTCAAGTCCACCTGTGGTCACTAAATTATTGTCTTGTGGTGTAATGATTAAAAATGTTATTCATTACATTTAATGTTCATTTTATCTCTTAGTTCTACACGATATTGTAGTATATCACCTTCTACATTAAGTTCTGTCTTTACGGAGTGTGGACCATAACTATTTATATGATTATAATTATTAATCCTGATAAGTGCCATACGACCACTATTATCTAGACCAAAACGCCCATTTATATCAACACAGTCTCCACCAACTATCCCTTCTTCATTCGGTTCTATGTTAGTATCTATTTGTTGATTAATTGGTGATTGAAAATGTTCTCCAATATATTCTGCATCAGCGCAATCAGGGGTTGAATGTGTATGACCACCACTTTTAGTTCCTCTACCACGCCCATCACCATCACCAATAGCGTTTGGGTGATTAACGTCATACTCTTCATTATTTTTATATTCATTTTTTTTCAACAATGTTGGTCTATGTTCTAAAGCAATGTTTTCAAGACAAGTTTGACCATTAATTAGTGCCATGTTTGTATATTATTTTTCAATTATTTTATTATAAATAGTATTTTTGTTGGAAAAATATGTTATATGGATTTTATTTTAAATAAAAGGTTGTCAAAATCTATTGAAGAGTATTGTAATACCAATAGTTTGGATATTAACGAATATCTCAATAATTTGATTGAGAAAGCACATTTTTCATTTGTATATGGTGAACAACCATCTATTGTAAAACAACCAGCACCTGTTCCAGAACCATTGATAAAAACCCCTGTTCAAATACCGGAACCACCAAAACAAGAACCAATAGATGTTCCGGTGATAGAACAACCAATCCCAATCCCACAAACCCCACCAATGTCAATTCAAAACCCACCATCTAAAGATACAATGGTGCATACAAGGGGTATACAAGTTGTTCCGATTAGTAATAAACCTAAAATAAGAAGATTATCATGATGAATTTAGAACTTGATTTAGGGGATCACTTACATAGTGAGATCCTTGAAAATGGAATAGAAGATGTTGGATTAGATGTTTACGAAAACGGTATCTGTCTAACCACAAGTGTTATTGTTTTGACTTTGACAGCAAATCAAGCATCAGAGTTGAAAACATTATTAGATTTGTATAATTTTTAAAAAATAAACATGGAAAATCAAGAAGTACATTTCATTGGTGTGGTTAACATCAAAGGTTCAACCGCAGAAAAGTTGAACATAGTTTATATGGCAGGTTATCAAAAAATGCCTGGTGCGTGGGAGTATTGGCAATTACATAACATGTTATCTCACGAAGAAAATTATAAGAATATCATGTGTGATATTATTTTGGTTCCATTTTCAGAGGCAACCTGTCGTACCGAAGAAGAAGTTCAAAGATTCCGTCAGATGAGGGAAGAAATGTTCAAAAAATCCTCCGAACAATGATAGCAATAAAAATATCACACTTGATATTATGTTTGTGGATGATTTTTACATTCGCATGTGTATTTTGGACAACAAATCTATCAAAACACAAGGGAGATTATTCCTTTGGTCTTGAAAAAATTGTACCATTTCTATTATGGTTATTTGGGTCAATGTTTGCGCTAATCATTTGGTTAATTGTAAGATAATGGAAACAAAAAAAGAAGATAAGGTTATTACCCCTAAAAGAAAAGAAGGATATAGGGAATGTTCTGTATATAGCATTCCAGGCATAGGTTATAAACATTATGAGAATATATCTACTTATATGGCGGTCAATAGCATCAAATACAAAAATATTGAAGGTATTTGTTTCGTTGGCGATGTTCACGGCGAATGGAAGACTCTTGGTTATAAAGCAGTCGAACAATATGGATTAGAAAATTATCTTATTATTCAACTCGGTGATTTTGGTATTGGATTTAATTCTGAAGAATATAATAAAATAGAATTAAAGAAACTTAATAGTAAACTCAAAAAGAAAAATAATCAATTGGTTGCACTGCGCGGGAATCATGATGATAAATCCTATTTCACCCCCGAATATTCTAAATCATATTCCAACATAAATTTAGTACCTGATTATACTATTCTTGAAATAGAATATGAAAGGGATGTTCCGGATGATGGTATTCAAACAACTTCTGGGTACATGAATATATTATGTATAGGTGGTGGATTAAGTATTGATAGAACTGAAAGGTGGAAATGGAAAATATCGAAACCCGGTAGAAATTACTATTGGGATGATGAAATGCCGGTATATGACGAATTAAAGTTGAATGAAATTAATAAAGATTATCCGAATGATATTCATGTTGTAGCGACACACACCTCTCCGTCATTTACATTTCCATTTACAAAAACGGGTATTCACCATTGGATGATGCGTGATATGCAACTGAGACATGATAGTGAAGTGGAAAGAGGGGCAATGGATAAAATTTTCCATAAACTTAAAGAAAATCAAGAAAATTTATCCGAATGGTATTACGCACATTTTCATGCAACGCAAAGCATAACGATAGAAGATGTTTCTTTTCGATTGTTGGATATATATGAATTTAGATCTATCGTATTGAAATAATGAGTGATGAAACAAATATGGTCAGTTTTATTGTTGGGAGTAGCACTTCTATTCACACCAGGAGCATTGTTTTTGATTATTGCTTTTCTTGGTTACGTAATGTTTACAAAAAAACGAAAATTGATTGTATATTTTAGATTATTAAAAATTAAATTTAACACATTAAAAAAATGACTGTTTACGAAAAATATTTAGCGTTGAAAGACATTATAAATATAGGTGCAATAAAAATTTCACCAAAGGAGAAAATTTTCAAATTTACATCCGGAATATCATCTCCAATATATTTTGATAATCGTTTAACATTATCATATGATGATATTCGTAGAAAAATAACTAATGGTTATTTGGAAATAATCATCAAAAATTTTATAGATGTCGAGGTGATTGCTGGTGTAGCAACCGGTGCAATTTCACAGGGAACTCTTGTTGCTGATAGACTTGGATTACCGTTTGTGTATGTACGAAGCGGTGCAAAAGAACATGCTACCAAAAAACTTGTTGAAGGAAAAATCAAAGAAAATCAAAAAGTTGTTGTTATCGAAGATCTTATTTCAACCGGTGGTAGTTCTATAAAAGCGGTAGAAGCGTTGAGAGATGAAGGTGCAGATGTTTTGGGAGTAATCGCCGCATTTTCATATGATTTTAAAGTATCAGAAGATATATTTGAAAAATCACAGTGTAAATTATATTCATTATTTAATTTTGAAGATTTAGTATTTGCTGTGTTGGAAGAAAAGTATATCGAAGAATCTGATGTTGAAATTTTACATAACTGGAGGGATGATCAGAAAATTTAGTTGATATTTTATTAAACCTAATATTTTATTAAAATGGAAGAAATAATAAATTTTTTAGGATTTGGTGGTAGAGGCACTGAGTATGTTTTATCTAAAAATGTAACCAAAGAGATCCCACCTTTATTTATCAACAATGATAACAAGTTTGTTTTTTCTGTAACAAGAATGTGTAATAAATACACCGGAATGTTACATAATGACAATGTTGTTCCGATTAAAATAACCGATGAAACAGGAAATCAAGTATATGATACAAAAGATACTCTGTTATCAGATGGTATAAATTTCTATAAAAGGATTCTTCAACCAACCGGATGGGAATTAATTCCAGAACTTATATTATACACACCAAAAACAAAAAAACATGAGTAATAACTGGTATAAAATAGTAGTTTGTGAAAACAAAAAGTGTGGTGCGCCGATAAACCAAAAACACAAAAATGATCGTAATAACAACAATCGAAAAAATTAGTTTGTTTTGGTCACTAATATTAGGTAACACAATATGGGTGATACTAATGTATTTAACATCCAAACAAACCCCAAAACACGAACAATATAGCGGATGTGCGCTTCATATGCTCATTTGTGCAATTGGAGCATTCATCCTATCATTAGGAATAATATATTTAAAAACAAGATGAAAAGAATAATTTTTTTAATAACATTTTTACTGATAGTTGGATTGAATTCTTGTTGTGATAATAACAATAAAAAACAATCTTCTAATACAAAACAATCATCTAAAAAGGAGGTTGTATATAGAGGACATAGGTGGGATATAGTAAAAATATCTGAAAATATCTATGTTATTGCACCTGGTGGTAACGCAAGAAGAGGGGATCTACCCATAGTTGTTGATGTTAATCTTCCTGGTGGGGTTGAAACAATTAATAAAGCAATGAAAAATGAGTGACAAAGAAATAATATTTTGGATATTAGTTGTAATAATAGGTGGAGGAATATTATTAATATCAGGGATATATCATTATCATGCTGAGAAAGATAATCCTCTTGGCATTAATAAAAAAGTTAAAGAAGTTGAAAGTATTGAGGAGTGTAATGAATATATTGATAATTTAACCCTTTAATCTTTAATAAAATGGAAACGATAGTAAATTTGACACCAGGAAAACTTGTAGAGGAATTTTTACCAAATTGCGAAGGTAAATGGAAGGATCACATGCACTTTGAACATGATTGTGAGTATGATGATTTAGAGTTTACCGGATTACGAGAAGAAGATGATTTAGATTTTATTCAAATTCATTTTCAAGAATCACTACAAATCTTTGTAGATAGCATCTGTAAAATACAAAGAAAAAATTGTGCCACCAATGTTGTAGAGTGGGATATAAGAAAGGAGATTTTAAATGCTCCACAACCAAGTGTTGACACATTTTTTATCGGACGTAAACCTATAAAAATGGCAACATGTAAAAAATAGTAAACAAAAATTTTTTAATAATATGTTATATAGAATTTTAAAACCATTATTTTTCAAATTTGACCCAGAAACCATGCACAGTTTTGTTGGTGGTTTAATGCGGTTTGCTTACTGTGTCCCACCTCTTCGGTGGTTGATACGTAAAATGTATTGTATAGAACACCCTAATTTGGTTAGGAGGTTTTGTGGAATGAAATTTTCAAATCCGGTTGGATTATCTGCTGGATTTGATAAGAACGGAACGTTGTTCAGAGCATTTTCTATGCTCGGTTTTTCCTTTGTTGAGGTTGGAACGGTAACACCAAAAGGACAAGTTGGTAATCCCAGACCAAGGATATTTCGGATAGTAGAAGACGAAGCGTTAATCAATCGAATGGGGTTCAATAACGATGGGGTTTATGCTGCCGTTAAAAAACTAAAAGGTAAAAGACCAAAAAATTTAATTGTTGGTGGTAATATCGGTAAAAATACCCTTACACCAAACGAACATGCCACCGATGATTATGTAAAATGTTTCCGTGAATTATATGAGTACGTAGATTATTTCACGGTAAATGTAAGTTGCCCAAATGTTGTAAATCTTAGTTCATTACAAAATATCAACTCGTTGAAGGAAATATTAGACGAACTATATAATCTACGAAGATTTTTTATAGAAAATTATAAATGGGAACATAAACCAATTCTTCTTAAAATCTCCCCTGATATTTCAAAAGAACATTTAAATGATATTTTGGTACTTGCAAAAGAAATCGAATTAGAGGGTATTGTTGCAGCAAACACTACCACTACAAGAGATAATTTATCAGAAGATGTTTCACATATTGGTAATGGTGGATTAAGCGGAAAACCATTAACATCAAAAACGCTTGAAACCGTCAGATACATTACCAAACAAACTGGTGGACAAATGCCTATAATAGCGGTTGGTGGTATTATAACACCGGAAGATGCTATACTTTTATTACTAGCTGGGGCAACGCTTGTACAAGTATACACAGGATTAATATATAGTGGTCCAGGTTTGGTTAAGGAGATAAATAAATGTATCTTGGATACACCTTTTTAATGATATAAAAATGAAACATAAAAATATTTCAGAACAAACCGAACATTATACAAAAGTATATTCACAATGTGGTTATGTTTTTATTTGTAATTCTAAAATGAACGAAAAAAGTGTTTTAGACCGTAAGACCGCACAGATTTCTATAGAAGATAATGAAGGAAACACAGCACATTATCTTAATTTAACCGATGATGCTATTGATGCACTAATCATGGCACTTAAAAACGCAAAAACAAAATAAACATGTATAAAAAAGTAAGAGAAGGGGTTTTTGAAACCAATAGTAGTAGTGTTCACAGTATAACGGTAAGAACAAAATGTGGTTTAGAACGTCAATTAGTGGATGGGCATAACATTTTATATCCTGAAGTATTTTATAATAGGGATGTTGAAGTTAATGACATTGATACGTATGGTTATACCGAATGTAGACAATGGTCTGCTTATACGTTTGACGAAAAGGCGGCGTTGCTTATGTTATATCTGAATTATACCCGCATATGTATGGAATCCTTTGATAAGGTTAAGGTTGAAATGTCAATCGAATACGTATCAAAACAATTACCATACAAAAATATTATTTTAGGAAGAGAGTGTATAGACTATTTTTCCGACATGGGACAATTAGATTTTGACTTTTATATGCTTTCCGCTTCTCCTGAAACAACATTTGACGAAGTTAAAGAAGAATTACTTGATAGATTTCTTAATGTTATTAAGGATGATAGTAAATATATTATTGTAGTTCAATCAAAAAACAAATACGCATGAAAAAAGTAGAAAGAGAAGGGGTTTTTGAAACCAATAGCAGTAGTGTTCATACACTAACTGTAAGTGAAAGACAAAAAGAAGAGTATCGTAGATTTGTCAAAGATGATATTTTATATCCTGATGAATTTTATAAAACTTACGTTAAGTATGGTGAGTTTGACGATATACAAGAAGGGAAGTTGTGGGAAGCAACAACATTTGATGAAAAGGCGTGTCTTTTGTTTCTATATCTAAATTACGGTAGGTTGGAAATTATTACCGCTCAAACCGAATATACACAATGCGATGGGAGATTAGTTTTTGTTGCTATTAACATGGCAAAAAACCTACTTCCTTACAAAGATGTTTGTTTCGGAGTAGAATCTATATCACCACTTGTAGACAGAGGTGATGTAGCAATAGATCTTACAGGTTTATTACTTTATCCTGGTGAAGATACACCAAATTACAAGAAAGCAATCGAAGATTTTGTTCATACTATCAATAATAATAATCTTATTATAAGAGTTGTAACCGGTAAAAACTGATGTCATGAAGGGGTGGTGGGGTCGAATGCTATGTATTCACGATTATGAAATACTGGAAGAGTGGAATAATGCGGCAAGATATAGCGGTGGTTCAAATATCCCTTATAAACGTTGGTTTTGGGCAAGATTTAGGTGTAAAAAATGTGGAAATTATATAATATATAAATTGTTAAAACCGAAATGAAAGTAAATTTTAAAGAATGTTTCAAGAGTATGAGAGCATGGTGTTTCTATGTAGGATTATCCATTGGGTTTCTAATTGGATTAACATTATTGAACCTGTACGGACAATATTTCAATAAACCAGTTTTAAAAATGTTGGAACACTTTGGTCTATCATACCAATACATAATATTATTCATAATAATATTCATAATAGTAGCAGCATCATGGTATTTGTACATTTACAAACACAAACATGGTCATTTGAAATTATTTAAATTCACCAACTGATGGGAAAACTCATAATATTTTTCACAACATTCACAATAATATTAACTGCATGTTTTAGGTTATTTAATATGCAGATAATATTTTCGGATATGTGGATAGTAACACAGATAGTAGGGATATACCTGACTTTATCCTCTTTTTATTTTATATCTGCGTTTTGTTATAGATACATAGTAGAAACAGGAACTAAAGAATATATAGGTTTCAGGTTATGGTTTATTTTTGGTATTCTATCAGGATTAATACCAATAGGTGGATTGTTTGTGGGAATAATAACATGGATAATTATAGGTGTCAACCTATTGTGTGAAGACTGGGGAAGTGAAAAATCAGGGTTTAGATTAGAACCGTTTTACAAATTCTATAAATTCATTAACATAAAGATAACTTCGGATATGATCAGAAATTTTTTTAAAAATTTTATTAACCTTAAATTAATAAAAGTCAAAGTCAAATGAAAGCAGAAGATTATTTTGGAAATGAAAGGATACAAATATTTTTAAAAAAGTATTTGGATGATGATATACTTAGATTTGAAAGAGGTGATACTGATTATAACAAAATCTATGACATCTATTTCAAATCAGATGACATCGTAAAAGATCGTCTTGAATTAACAAATTCAATATTTTGTGTTATTTTTTGGAATGATATTCATCCTATCATTTGTAATGATAGATTTTTTGATTTTGGAAGAAAAGAAAGCGTTTTTTATGTTAAAGAAAATTTTAAATTTAAAAGGAAATGAATAGAAAATTGTATTTGATTGTAACCTTTGATGAGAGTAAGTGGGGTGATTACGCAGATGTTCACCCACAACTTTTACTTGAAGATTCCGGATTACTTGACGGTATCAAAGACGGTGTTTCTGCTAAAATTCTTGAAAGGGATGAAGATGAAGAAGAAACGTGGAACAGAATTAAAGCGGAAAAATTAAACACCTTCATTATGGATAATGATATTAAATGTTATGTTATATCATTAGCATTAGATGAAGAAGATGTTAAACTTCCAATTAAAGAATTTGAAGAAATAGATAAAGTAGCAGGTGTTTATACCGCATTCTCGGAAGAAGAAACGCTTATGTACCACTATCTCACAGAAGAAGAAATCGTTGTTGAAGTATCAGAAGAATTTGAACCAATAACATTTTCGGATTTATTGGAAATGTTTGAAGAAGATTGTCAAAAAAATTTAAGAATATGAATAGAACAATAATCTTATTACAAATAGAGGAAGATGGTAGGATATTACATCCAAGAGATTTTCCCAAAGATTGTGGTGATGTTTCACCAATTTATATATATAAGGTGCGCTTATTAACTGAAGATGCCTCACCTTTTGGACCGTGTATTTACGAATATGAAAATGAAGATGGTGGATTATTATACACAACTTCGTTATATGAAATAAATGGTCAGTTCAAAAATAGATATCTCATTCTGAAAACAAACAGTAATGATTATTCAGATGATTTATTATTTTCTTCTATGGAGGAAATGCAAGATGAACTTTTGAAATTGAATGTGGAGTGTTTTCCAGAAGACTAATCCAACATGTACACTCGCCTTGAAAGAATATTTGAAAAATTTTTAGGTGATACAAAGAGTGGTGTCAGCGAGTCTGGTCAGGCTCAGTTTCCGTGTGTATTCTGTTCTAGTGGTAAACCGAACTTGGAAGTAAATTTTCCAAAAGGGTTATATAATTCGTGGTGTTGCCCTGAAAACTCGGGGAGGTTATCTTACCTCATAAAACAATTTGGAGGCGAACAAATACTAAAAGAATACTACCAGGAGATACAAAACATAAGAGAAAGTCGTTTATATAAACTGGATTTCAATGATGATTGTTTTGAAAAACCAGAAGTTGTTATACCGAAATGTTGTGTACCTATAAACAAAAATTTACAACAACACAAAGAAGCATACCAATATCTTATTGATAGAGGATTAAATGATAATGATATTAAAAAGAATAATATATATTGCACTACAAATACATGTGATAAATGTACTTCAAACTGCAAGTACAAACATATTATTCGTAATCGCATTATCTTCACTAATTGGAGTTTCGGTAATTTAGACTATTGGATTGGTAGATTGTATAAACCAAACAAATATCAAACAAAATATCTCCTACCATTAAATTCAAATAAACGTGAAATAATATGGGGATATAATAATACCCAGTTTGACGGAGAAGTTAGACTGGTAGAGGGTGTTTTAGATTCAATTCCACTACCATCAAATGGTATTCCGATATTAGGTAAGAAATTAAATTCAGATTTTCGTTTATTTAACGTTTTAGTTGAAAAAGCGAATAGCGTATTACTTATACCAGACTATGAGGAAAAGGCGTATGAGGATTGGACAAGGATTTATCATGACTTGAATGTGGGTAGATTAAAAGGTAGAGTAAGAATAGTGGATTGGTCAAAATTATCAATCAAACCGGAAGAGTGTAATGATATTTCTGCTCTATATAAATTAATGGGTAAAATGGGTGTGATAAATCTTTTGAAAACCGGATATTCATTGTAAATTTGTAAAAAAATCATTAAGATGAAAGTCATAGAGTTAATTAAAATTTTACAGGAATTTCCGGAAACAACAAAAGTACTCATTGAAGGTTATGAAACCGGATACGATGAAATAACTTCTGTCGAAGAAAAAGTTGTCTATCCAAAAGAAAAGAAGGATAGGTGGTGGAATGGATATTACCAAGATTCAAATGTTGATAAAATCCTAGGACCTGAAGAAAAAGTAAAATATATTGATGAAACATCAATATCAGTAATAGCGTTATTTAAAAGCAAACCATTCTAATGGGAACAATAGAAGTAATAAACATTCACAGTACAATAGTACCAACAGACGGTGTGTATATCTATATTGGTAGGGGTAAAACCAGTGTATTGGGTAATCCGTTCACACATAAAAGAGACGGAACATTAGCACAGTATTATGTTCCAAATAGGGAAATGGCAATTTCAGGTTATGAAACATATCTTGAAGAAAGTTATCGAAATAACGAAGAATTTAAAAAAAGAATTGATGAAATATATGATTTCTATTCTCACGGTTCTAAAATATATCTTGGTTGTTTCTGCGCACCTAAATCATGTCATGGGGATATCATTAAAAAATATATTGAAAAAAGATATATCAAAGAACATTTAAAAATAAACTAGATGAAAATTGAAGATTTAGATAAAGTTATTGAAATCAGAGATACTATCAAAAGTCTAACACACTTAGATAGAGCACTTGATGGTAAGGATAATTATAACAATGACATAGGTATTTGTTCTAATTATAAAAAAAATAGTAATGATTCACCAAATTTCACGTTTGTTTTAGGGTTTGGTGGTGGATATCATGAAGCGAATGTATTCAAATCAATTCGAGAACAACTACTACCGTATCTTAAAGATATAGTAAACAATGAAATAACAAAGGCAAATAGTGAATTGTCTGACATAATTAATAATTGATAACAATGAGTAAGGGTATAATTATACAAAACGGTGAAGTAGTAGAAGCATTGGGAAATGCAGCGTTTAAAGTTGAACTGGATAACGGGCACATTGTATTGTGTACAATATCTGGTAGAATCCGTAAAAATAACATTAGGATTCTAGTTGGAGATAATGTTGAGATAGAAATGTCCCCATACGATCTTACAAAGGGGAGAATATCTCGAAGACATAAACTACCGAAAATCAATTTTGATGAGACTTAATGTCAGACAAAACTGTCATTATGTCATATCAAATGGTAATTATGTCAGAAATAGTGGGTTATAATACTATTGGCATAGTGTTTGAAGAATAGTCAGCAAATAATATTTTAAATAAATTTTTAATAAAATGAACACAAAAAATTGTCGTATCAGAAGTCAATATCCCAGAACATATATTGGTGATATTATTGATTACCCAAATCCATGGTTTGGTATTTTTCCTCCACATCCATGGTACGGTGAACCGGGTTATAGTCCTGGTTATAGTGGAAATACCACTACCTTTGCAGATGCGTTGAAGGAAATTACTAAATCTAAATATAGTTTAACCCATCGCGTTATTAATGACGAAAAATCTTTTTCGGTTGAATTCAGTTGTCCTGGATTTAATAAGGAAGATATTGAGATCATGTTACAAAATAATGTTTTGACAGTAGAAGTTAGAAAAGAGGAAGAGGGTGAAACCGAAGGTACAAAATATTTCTTCGCAAAAGAAGGTAAGGAGAGTTTTGTACTTCCGAAAGAATGTGATTTATCTACTATTACAAGTAAATACGAAAATGGTATTTTGAGCGTGTCGGTAGAGAAAATCGAAAAGGTTCCGGAAAAACCGGAAATTAAAAGAATTGAAATAAATTAAATTTAGGTACATGTAATTCTTTTTTATATCCCTATTTATATCTAAAAAGATATAAATGGGATATAAATTAGATACAAAAAAATGTATAGAGCGGTTTAATTCAATACATGGTAATGAAAAATACGATTATTCAAACGTTGTATATGTGAATCAAAACACTAAAGTAGAAATTACTTGTAAAATGTGTGGTAATATATTCAACCAAATACCAAAAAGTCATTTTATCGGAAAGGGTTGTCCAAACCCAATCTGCGTTGTTAAAAGATGTGTTAGAAGTAAAAAATACAATTACAAAAGGAAAATAAAAGGATATGCACATACAACAGA
>Ga0123354_10006803_pt1 | contig 17054 bp, 9 predicted proteins | sample TergutLab28metaG_2_FD_97872 | JGI IMG/M metagenome (GOLD analysis project Ga0123354, IMG submission 97872) | Labiotermes labralis P4 segment gut microbial communities from Petit-Saut dam, French Guiana - Lab288 P4 | ecosystem: Host-associated > Arthropoda: Insects > Digestive system > Gut ...
CCCAGGATAGAGACAGGTGGCGGACGCTTGTGAGTGCGGTAATGAACCTTCAGGTTCCATGAAATGCGGGGAATTTCTTGACTAGCTGCAAACCAGTTAGCTTCTCAAGAAGGACTCTGCACCGTGGAGTAAGTAAGTAAGTAAGTAAGTAAGTAAGTAAGTAAGTAATGAATCTTCAGGTTACACACAAGGAGGTGAATTTTTTATTAGCCCAGCTAGTAGTAGTTTCTGAAGGACTTGATATATGAAGTTATTTATTGCAGGAAAATCAAAAGTAATTTTATTCTCACAGAGTGTATTTAAAAACAGATTGTGTGTGTAATAGATTAACACGAAATAGAACTGTACTGATTGATGAGACAAAGCATAACGATCTCCAGTGCAACACTTCTAGTTTGACGATCTCCAGTGCGACACTTCTAGTGTGACGGTCTCCAGTGTGCCACTTCTAGTGTGACGATCTGCAGTGCGACAATTCTAGTCTGACGATCTCCAGTGCGACACTTCTAGTGTGACGGTCTCCAGTGTGCCACTTCTAGTGTGACGATCTCCAGTGCAACACTTCTAGTGTGACGATCTCCAGTGCGACACTTCTAGTGTGACGATCTGCAGTGCGACAATTCTAGTATGACGATCTCCAGTGCGACACTTATCTCCAGTGTGACACTTCTAGTATGAAGATCTCCAGTGAGACACTTCTAGTCTGACGATCTCCAGTGCGACACTTCTAGTGTGACGATCTACAGTGCGACAATTCTAGTATGACGATCTCCAGTGCGACACTTATCTCCAGTATGACACTTCTAGTATGAAGATCTCCAGTGAGACACTTCTAGTGTGACGATCTCTAGTGAGACGAGCTACAGGATGGGTGTCTAACTCGCGGCACACTTCGTTGTATTATGCGGCACAAGCCACATTCTTTAATAATGTTTACAATATAAAAATGACACAATAATTTAGGCAATTAGTTATACCTTTTATTGTTATCTTTCTACATGCGACCCTTGAACCTGCACATAATGAGGGGTGTGGTCCTTTGCCATAAAAAGGCTGGACGCCCATGATCTACGTGTTCTGATTTCTAGAGTGACTATTTCTATTGCACGGTCTCTCGTATGACGATTTTTCCAAATCTGTACCATTCCTCCGCCCCCTCATTCCGTCATATGTGAGTTTGCCGATAACTATCGTCATTCTATAGGCGGATTTATGCAAATTAAGGTGACAAATGAAAGACTTGACATCACATGCTTTCCTCACACGGGAGTGGCAATGTTGATAAGTGAAACATTTCTTTCAATAGTGTCGATAACGGTGTAACCTGTACAAAACCAATGTGGCAAAGTGAGAAAATTCACACATTTTAAATGACATATAATTTTTTCTTTAAATTGTTAGTAATAATATTAAAATCGCTTGAAATATGAGCTGTATACGGCGACATGCCGCATACTCCTGCCTCACACTTCATCCATCGGACAAGAAACTTGACCTGAACATAGACACGCAAGCGAAGATACTTTGTTTAATTGCGAGATGCCCAAAGGCACACAATTTCTAAAACCGACGTAAGACTCTCATTAGCAGTGACAACCTATTGGAAGGAAATCCTCCGATTTATTTTCTGTCAGCTTTGTAGATACTGGTTTGTAGTTGTGTCTTCCGGATTGGTTCCAATATCCACCAGTCGATAAACTCTCATTCAACTTGGTACTCGCATTATGCCAAAATATAAAGCCCTCACATCTGAATATTTCCGCCTCATGAGATACGACGTCGTGTTGATTGGTACCTACACAATAATTGATACGGATTCATATTCCATGTTCTGTAGCGCAGCTACGATATATAACTTTCGTATCATCACTTTTATACCTCCCATCATTAATACAAAGTTGAACGCCTTGGGCTCCAGAAATATGAACGGCTTCAAGAAATTTTATGTACAGTGCTGAATTCTGTTTCCATATTTATGCTTGAGGTTATAAAACTTTACAGGGTCTCCCGAAATCTATATTTATGTTTCACAGATATAGCTAATAAAAATTGAAGGTATACTTTTGATATTCGCATAAAGATGAATGTGTTGGCTTTGCATGAAAAAAATTGTACAACTTAACAATTAGAAGCACGTGACATTCAGAAGAAACTAAGGACTATGAACTAAAAACTTTAAACAAGTGTGAATTACTTACACAGATGGAACAACAATTGTATAATTATTAATAATTCTTGCTATCCAAAGATACAGAATATATAATTTTAAACAGGACGAGGCACAATGAATATTTGATGTGCAGGCAGGAGCATCCCGCCTGCACTTAACCTCCAACCAGCAGCAACTCGAGAACCAGACGGCCTATGTGGTAACCAACGCTATCGTCGTGAGCTCCTGATGATGAGCATAACGGTGCCCGAAACATGTTGAGCCTAACATAAGCATAATAACGTAATAAGTGGCAACTAGTTGGAGTTTATTCTTCTGTTAGGCACAATGAATTCTACCCAGAAATTCATTCCCACGCTTCGGACATTCTAGGGCCCTCCCGTCAAGATTTTATCATAAAGGCGCAACAAAGTGACCACTCTAATGCTATGGTGAGCATCCGAATATCAACCGGAAAGAACATGGTTTTTGTAAGTAATTGCACGGTCCAAATATTTTACGATAATGTTCGTTTCACACAGAGGGACAGCTTGTTAAGTATTTAGAAATTCCTCAGCAGGTATCCGCTTTAATAAACATCCGACACACACGAATTAATTAATGTTCAGCGATCTGAACATGGTGGTAATCGATATCCACGATAATTATTGAATTATTAATTCAGGTTTGAAAAAGTAATACGCGAAAGTTTTAACCAACTGTATTTCGGCTTAATAAATTTCGATACGAAAATAGGAATATTGTGAATGACAGAAGTGTGTTCAATACTGATAACAGACGACCGTTTTGAATGTGTCGTGTACCCTACTTTCCTTGCTAACAACGAAAAAAAGAAAAACCTGTTGAAAAGACAATAAATTTTTTTGTGGCTGTAACCTGATTGCACCTTTCGAAACAGCGGATTTTCTGGCAATTTGCATTAATCTCATGCCACTGGAAGGCGTTCTAAATCTGTACTTTCAGATTCCCCAAATTAACAATAATAAATTTGTTCAACGCACAGATATGTGAGGCAGAAATAACAGAAGCATGTAATTTTGTGCCCTCAAATTATGTACGGTAATGGATCGAAAATAAGTGCAAGTGTCATAAATGCAGGATTTTCTTCCGCTTTCTTTGATGACGCCTAGTAAGTCACTGCAATGATGTACGAATAAACATTAAGAATTTTCCTAACTAAAGAATGATGTCAAATTTCAGGTTATGTACGACAAATTTTGAGGGTACAGAGTGTGATATGTATATGATGTGCGTCACAGAAATAAAACAAAACATTGGCAGCGATAGACGAGGTTATAGAACTAGAAACCTAAGAAATATCAAAGCAGGGTTCGTGAATTATGCCTCGAAATGCCCGTTACATAAGGAAATATAGGAGTTCAGTAATAACAAGTAAAATAAGATTTTTTTTTTAGGTGTGTACACACGTTAGGAGTTTACGTTAATACTGTTCTGGAGTGAGAGGGTGGGGTAGGAATATGTCATGAGTGAAGAATTGCGATGAATTTCTGGTAAGATTTATATATATGTTTTTGCGAAGAAGTGATCTGCATTGTGAACTTTCGACAGATTGTGTAAAAGTGGAGGCATACATAAAGTATGCAAGCAAATCTTAACTAAGAAAACCACGAGGTATCTGAACGCGCAATTTTTAATAAAGAATGTAAGACGTTCTGTGCCTGAGGAAGTGAAAATATGTACAGAATTTATTTAAAACGAGAAATACTGCTGTCAATGAACGGTCTACACTCCAGACATTTTAAGGCTCGACAGCCCTGGTGGGCCGAGGCCCACTTCCAAAGTTGAAGTTTCGAGAGCGCATTAAGACACACCACACACTCTATAGGACTCATATGGGGAAGAGTCATGGGCTTGTCACAGAGACCTCTAACTGACAACATGCAGCACTGTTTCAATGACGGACATGCAAGCGCCTGGGGTATTCGAACCCGCAATCCCAGCAAGCGAGCGGCCGCAGACCCACGCTTTAGACCGCGCGGTCACCGGGATCGGCCTCCAAGTATTACTGATTTTCTCAAATCAAGGCAGAAAGAAATTAGTTACAAAATATTAATCGAAAATGAAACCTTGAAGACGTAGCTGTTGATACAGTACAGTATTAAAACGGATTATATAGAAATATGCTTTCAGTGTGTGGACTGTCTTGGTGCATTGCAGCGTAGGGTCCAGCGGTGGGATCTTGTGCGTAGGGTAGAGAAACTCAAATCTCCGTCGAAGTCTCCAAATTTGTGGATAATCTGAGCCACTATTAACGTGGTTAGATGGATATTGTTTCACGAAATGACAGGGTCTCTTAGCATCAGTTTATTTGTTAACCACAATGTTGTGTCATGTTAATTAGGGCTGTAACTTGTCGCAGATACCGTATCCTCAGTTCAAGGTAGCTTTCCTCAAAGGACACTACATGCGGCGTCTGATGACGCTATAAATTATTAGACGTTATAAATATCGTTTCCAACATTGAGAACTGTATAAGGTTCCCCATTCAAATTCAAATGATTTCTTCTACAATATGTATTGGTAACTCCGCCGGACTTTGCTACTGATCGAGAGCATCTGCTGAGTCAAGAAAATCGTTTCGTCTTTCGATGTTCTCTGTCAGTCTTTCTGCTACGGGCTGGACGGTTCGGGGATCGAATCCCGGCGAGGGTGAGATTTTCCGCACCCGTCCAGACCGGCACTGGAGCCCACCCAGCCTCTTGTACAATGGGTACCGGGTCTTTCCTGGGGGCAACGCGGCCGGGGCATGGTGTTGACCATCTAACCCATCTAGTGCCAAGGTTAAAGAAAGAGTAGAGCTATATCCTAGTCCAACCCTGGACCTTCGTGCCCTGTGAAATTTATTTTTAAAATGTCAGTCTTTCTACATATGGAAGCAACAATAAAAACTAGCAACAGAAAATAAAAAAAAGAAGTATAATTGTTTCAGCTAGCATATAGAAAAGTGGGTGCTTCTTTCTTTCACTGGTTTTACAAATTCGACTTAGGCCTATGTAGAAGTCATGGAATTCTGCAGAAATTTAATTGTTGCTTCGGTATTGCGGTATCTGTTTACCTGTGTTCTGTACCACTGCAGAAATTGTGAAGCAGCGAATAGGATATCTTATTTTGTAGCTTTGTTATGTTTAAATTTCTGTGAAATTATTGTTATTATTATTGTTATGATCATCATCATCACCATCACCACTATATCTGTTAGTATTAGTGAGCCACAATTTTAATAAACAAACATTTAATTGAACTGAGTCTAATTATTGTCAAATGCGTAAATCGCGAATCCTCTTGCTAGAATCTCGAACCGTCAACAGCGGTATTAATATATTTGAACAAACCAAACACAATTATGAAGGAACAGACATTTCTCGTCACTGTAACTTCACGCTGGTACAGCCAGCCATGGTTTCTACTCATGTACAAGAGTCCCTCAGAAAATAAATCCACAAGTCGTAACCTACTTTGTCGAAATAGATCCTTCTTAAGAAGCTAACATTTCCTCATTTAGTTAAGAAATTCTCCTCATTTTATGGAAACCCTCGGTTTAATGACATCTTCAAAAAAAAGTTCACCATCCGTCCCTATCATGACCCAGATCAATCCAGTCCAAGCACCCATCCTATTTCTTGAATGTATATTTTTAATATTATTCTCCAATGTACGCCTCCGTCATCCAAGTGGTTTCTTTCCCTCCGGTTTCCCATCGCACGAGTCACATGCCTCGACCATCTCATTCTTCTTGATTTGATCATCCGAATAATATTTGGTGATCGGTATCGATTAAGAAGCTCCTCATTATGCAGTCACCTCGAGTCCCCTGTTAAGTTAACTAGGCTTATCATTTTGGAATTAAGTAATCTTTACTGACTGTGATCATATAATGAGATTTTGTCGCCTAGTAAATATCACTTTCCTCTAGCACTGAAGCAAAATCTTGTGGGCCGCAAATATGAGCAGGACCTGAAGGTTAAAACAGTTGTGACACGATATCTGATAACACAATACTTGGACGTCTATAGATATGGAATATAAAAAAGTCAATGTCTCAGCTGAAGCTGGGAATGTGTGAGAAGGTAGTGGGATATCAGAAAACTTACATGTGAACTCCCCCTCTTACACCTGAAAATAAAGTATCCAAAATATGTGCCTTAAAACTGCCCATGACAGAGTTCGAACAAACAGGCACTTCAATCAAGAACACCTTGCTGCGTATACGTTGTATTTATTTTTCGCTTCCCCACAGAGTACTATTTTTAAATTGCCGTTGCGAAGTTCTACATTTGTACACATTCTGTATTGCTCCAGCGCCCTCTCCGTCTAACTGACATTCAAATATTATCGGTTTTCCCATCGAAAATTAAATAAAACTGTCATGTTACGTTTTACACAGCCTGCAAAATTTCGTTCCTCATGCCACTGCCACTAGTCTCACTTCTTCCTATCTATCTATAGCCAACTCAGTGGCTGGAGGTGAATTTGTCGATTGGAGTGCCGCAATGATTCGTGCAGAACGCAGGTCTAATGCCTGGACTCAAATCCTCGTGTTGTATTGAATAATGGGTAATGGAGCGAAGATTTCTGCAAGATGCGAAAGTTAAAAGAAGCAGATAGCAGCAGAAAGAGAGAGAAAAAAATAAAAATACAAGGAATGAAAGAGAATTGCGACATGATAAATCTCCTGGACTCATCTGTGGCGGCGTATTCGCTAAACTCCTCGTCGTCCAATAGAATTCCGCAGCAGTCATCTATCTTCATTATGCGAAGACACAGTAGGTTACAGCGAACCAAATTAGTACTGTTCTAGCTTCGCGGGAATGTAATTCAGATTTATTTGGTCATGTGGGTTATAAATGTAGGTATCATGTTTTGTGTATGTCGGCTGACGGATAACGAACGGGCTTGTGTCTTTCAAGATAAGGTAAGGGCAAGAGAATGAAAAGTAAACACAAACATAACTTCGCATAACGACCGACTGGTTTCGATGAAACTGTTTATGCAGGGTTGATTACATTCGTAATGTTGTCGCAACATTCCAAATTGGTAGCTCTAATGAAAATCTAGTAAATGACAGTAACACAGAAGTTCGGAGCTGGAATGTTTGAGAGTGGAAACAGTAGTAGGAAAATATATGATGTAGGCTTAAAAATACAATGCACGCCATTGCATGTCAAAACAGTTTCAATATCACGTGTAGACCTCTATCTTTCTGCTATCGCTACCATCACCACCATCACCATCACCATCACCATTACCACAACCACCGCCACCACCACCAACACCACCACTACAATAACCACTATTACAACCACCACCACCGCCACCACCACCAGCACTACCACTATGGCCTCCACCACCAGCATTACCACTACTACTTCCACCATCACCACAAACAAAACCGACGCCGGCACCATCACCACCACAACCACCACCTCCACCATCACCATCACCACCATCTACACCACCACCACCACCACCACAACCGCCGCCGCCGAGATGCTACCACCACCACAAGCAACACCGATAAGAGTGTATTATTATTATTATTATCATTATTATCATTATTATATTTCATACTTAACTTCAGGATAAGTTTAGTATCTGACAGTTGAAGTAATATAAAAATTATTGTGTAAAATCGAGCATCTGTAACTTTACGGATTGGTTGATAAAGACTCTGATGCTCACAAAACAAGCAATCAAACAGAAGCAGCGAGAAATCATAGGAACTATCGTGGTTACTTTCCTTGTGCATGTGCATGATTGTTTGGGTATATATATATCTTCACCGCACTGGAATCCGCCCCGACCCCTACTGCACGCTATGCAGCCTCCGCGAACCCATGGACAGACACCTTTTAGGACAATGTACTGCACTATTTAACGGGACAGAGTGTGAGCGATACTGGGAGGCCAAGACAAAAATGATGAAAAACTGACTTGGCTTCTTGTCTATTACTATTTTTGTGACTACTCATTACTATTAGGACTTTCATATTTACCTTGAACGTTGTTTATAGTAGGTAGGTAGGCTTTACTTTTTATAGGCCACGAAGGCCCTTAGGGTGAGAAGAGGTATAGCTCTACTCTTTCTAGGACTTCGGCACTAGATGGGGTGGGGTGTCAACCCCACGCCCCGGCCGCCTCTACCCCCGGGAAAGACCCGGTACCCATTGTACAGGAGGCTGGGTGGGCCCCAGGGCCGGTATGGACAGGTGCGGAAAATCTCGCCCCCACAGGGATTCGATCCCCGGACCGTCCAGCCCGTAGCTCAGTCGCTATACCGACTGAGCTACCAGGTCCACGTTGTTTATAGTACTTATAGTATAGTGGTGTGCACACCAAGCCACTGCTCCACAACACATTCCTACACAACATGATATGCTGCCACAACACCTCGTTTGCAAACACCAATTGAATTGTGAATACTATAATATAACTTCAGCAAGGAACTAAGCTCCCTGATGATGATCTGACAAGATCGAAACATGTAGGAGTGTTTTAAGTGTTTTAAAAGAGTTTTATGTGAAATTATATGTGCATACGTTGGTTGATAAAGTGAAGTGATTCTACAAAAATTCACGGTGCTACAATAAGATTTACACTAAATATTTATTTACTATTATAAATAATGTCCCTTTCAAAAGAATGGCATTAAATAATCCCTATACAAATGAACTTAGCAGTTTTACAAACATAATAACAATTTACTTCACTAGGTGCCGGTGAGTTAATGTCACATTCAGTGCTGCTGGTGTATTTGTCCTTAGGGGTGGGGTAAGGTACAAAAAAAAGCGGGGCGATTTTGGGTGCTGAACAAGTGGTAGCTTAATAAAACTACATGTATCTGGGGGAAGTAGCACGTAATATTGGGAGTGTAAATTAAATTTTGCAACTTCAGAACTCGGCTGTGTGCAGCACGTAGAACAGTGATAATGCTGTTGGGGGGGTAGCTGCGGGTGGGTCTCAGACAATGTAGTGTGTCAATATTGAGAGTTGCCCCTCGAGACGTGCAGGGTATACAAGCCGCTAGACACACCTGTTGCCCACCCACTCTGCCGCACCTGTGAGCACATACACCTATCTTAACCGCGCTATAAAAACACTCCCGAATGAATGACGCCATGAAGTGCGAGACTTCAGTGACTCTGCATGAATCGTGTAGATTAGGTTCCGCTTAACCAACAACTTCAGACGAACAAGTAACTATAAATCGCCGTATCATTTGCACACGTTAATTTTTGTCATGATTAAAATATAAGAGAATTATTTTGTAAAGTATTTGTATTCCGAATTTCGATTGTTTCCTGTTACCGCCCTTACCTGTTTTGTCACTACATAATTATTTTTATGTGAATGTAATCGAGGATAATATTAAAATAGATCTTAAATGTAGATTGTGGTGGGTGTCGAATAGGTTCATATGGTTCTGCATGGACAGCAGTGGTTAGGTCTTCGAACACGGTAAGAAAATGTTAACTTTTATCAAAGAGACACCCAGTGACTTCATCTAGAGATACAGTTATAATATCAGAGTTTCCCGGCAACTTGAGTGAGATAAACGACACTACAGGCCCGTACATAAAGTCCAATATATGTACAACAGGGAGGCTAAACTGCGCAAGTGCTAAATTCCACCCCTGATTCTTTGTTCGGCCTACCGTATAATGCATCAAGCGATCACTGCAGCACTAAGGCAGTAACACAGAAGTTAAGTGACGTAACCTATGTTCATAACAGCAGAGAAAGCAGGAGTAATCCACTGCTTGTTTCTTCCACTACACTGATTTTTATGTGTAAGTTTAGGTGCTAAAGTTGGAGACAGTTATTAGAGAAGACTGGCGCCCACAAGTGTCAACAAAACCTGCAGTTGTGTTTATCCGCAAAGGTAAAGTTTCGTTAAGAGCTAAGAAGATACAGGAACTCTGTACATTCATGTATTATTACTGTCTCATTTTTTGTGTTCATTTGTGCTGGTGTATATGGCTTCATGTTACAATTAAACTGTAATTAATGTGTAACCAGAAACAATAATTTATATTACAAATTTTCAAATGAATTGCTTTAGTAACATAACAGGAACAGGCTTTGAATCTCGTCACCAATCCGATTCATGTAACATCCACTAGCCGTCATTGCTGAAACAAAACAGAGCGACGTTGAAAAAGGAAGCTAAATGCGTTCCCTTGAAGGCAAATAACGGAGATTATTTTGTGGGGCTGCAGACTGAAAGCCACGTTCTATAATAGTTGTGCTGAACAACGCTATTCCTGTAGGGGCGTGGGGGACAAAAACAGATTATTTATGAAGTTCCGGCAATTCGATAAAATTAGTTTGATGTCTCGAATATGCAGGTATTAAATCGCGGTGACGTCATTATCGAGCGTGTAACATTTAATTTAAAACTTGTTAATGACTGTACAAATTACGGTGAAGGCATAGGAATCGAAAATACACAAGCAGCACATTTACTAATGATGTGCATTATAAACTTGATATTACATTGAACTGACCACACAAAAGCTTCCTGGAAATAAGCCCAATATAAACTGTGGCAATTCCAAATGTTGCAATCATAATGTTCATCCAGACCGAACATATATGTTCATCTTTACCAGCACGATGAATTTTCAGTCTTCTGATGGAATTATATTTACATGTTCAGCACGCCTGTATATTCCATATGGACTTAGTGAGAATTTTGAAGCCATTTGACAACCAACTGATGTGCGAAGTTAGATTACAAATTTCGACGACAAAGACGTATAGTCTACTCGGGAATAAATATTTATGTTCGAAGAGTGAATTAATGTGGTTCTGGAAACTTCAGTAATGTACAGAATGAAGGCTTAATTCTACATTTATCAATATGAGAAAACAGTGGCAGGAGAGAAATTAAGAGACAGACAAGAAGGACGAAAGACGGGACGACACACAGGGATAGAGAAGTAGGAGACATTAATAAATGAGTATCGGAAGACAGAAAGACAAGAGGACGTGAAAGGAAAGGAAAACATAATAAGAATTTATGAAAAATCGCTGTTATTTTCTGGATCCATTGCGGTGCAGCACCTAAAGCACTCAGTAAACAACGTTATTCATCCCAAGGATATTAATTCTGTGTAGTTTCTTCGTGTTGCTAGCGTCACTTTAATTTCTACAGATCACTGATAGGCCCTGTGCAGCTGGGCACCAAATGGAGTAAAGTGGAATTTGTGCTGAACGAATGAGAAGAGAGGAAGAATTTAACTAAACTACAGATAGGTAATATGTCCCAAGGGAGCATACCCCCAACAGAGCAGGTAAGTAGGAGTTTGGATTAGCTGTGTTCTTGGCAAGTGAAGAAAGTCTTGAGACAGACATGCACAAATTCCAGGCGACTAAGTTTCATACGGTGCCTTCTAACATTTGTGGGTCCTCAGTAAGGAATTTCTTCATATCACCATTTTGGCGCCTAGAATTCGGGAACTGGTGCCAGATTTTTTAAACAACTGTACGCCCCTGCTTTAAGAGAATATTTGGGTGTAGGGGGAAAGCTGAAGAAAGTTGAGTAATGGAGAATTTTGTGAGGTTAATTAAATTTGGAATTCGTAATTTATGCCATTCAACAAATTATACGAAATTTATTAAACCGCGGGTTCCTCTAGTGGGTGGAAAACATTCATCTTTCATGGGATGTTGAGAAATGCTTAGAGTTTTGATCGAACATCTGAACGGATGAGGCAAATTGGAAGGTCTAGGCACAGGTAAAAAATTAATAGTACGATGGGTATTAAAGCAAGAGAGGAAAGTAAACAACAGGGATAGAGACTGCACATAAGGGACAAGGAGGAATATTTTTTTAATGATCTTTAATGGCAGAACATATTGAAGGAATCTTCATGTTTGTACCGTGCATCAGTGACGATTAAAACACTTTATTATCCAACAGATGCACAAATATATAATTCGTAGGTACAATTGGAATTATTATAAAATATTTAAAATATTTAAAATTACTCCAACATGTTTCGAACCACAAAGGATCCATCATCAGGGAGCTCTATATAGTGCTTGGCTGTAATTACAGTAATGATTCTATCGTGTCCGTTGATATGGACGTAGTCGGTGTTATGGCAGCATGTTTACCCGTGGTGCGTGTGTGTACTGCACAGTCTAGAGAGGCACTCTCTGGACTGTGCAGTACACACACGCACCACAGACAAACATGCTGCCATAACACCGACTACGTCCATATCAACGGACACGATAGAAACATTACTGTAATTTTAACCAAGCACTATATAAAGCTCCGTGATGATGGATCCCTTGTGATCCGAAACATGTTGGAGCTATTTTAAATATTTTATAATAATTCCAATTGTATCTACGAATTATATATTTGTGTATCTGTTGGATAATAAAGTGTTCTAATATTGAAGGAAATCTACAGCATCCAGAGCTGGACCCTCTTATTCATACTTAAAACTGAACCTAATATTATGGGTCAATCTGAAGGTCGAGTTACGGTATGTCAGATAGAGAAAGAAGACTATATAACATGACTATTTTCCGAGAAAACCAAAACACTAAGTCACTCTGGTGATTATGCAATGCAGTTTTCATATTTAGTGGTATCAACATAAGAAAAGAATATATAAAATATGCAATGCTAGTATGATATTTGGTTCGTTACCCTGTTGTGCCCTGCAAGCGATTTCCACTGTTTATTCCTTTTCTTCTGCTTTGAGTATTTACACAAACAGGCGAGTAGCTTCATGGATTTAATTTTCTCTGGGATAACAATAGTCGCAAAGCTAGTCAACAATCACAGCCTTTTATGGAACTCGAAGAATCGTTTCCATGTCAATAACAGCTTGTCACATTAACCTACACAATCTTAATACGGTTCACATCCTCACATCTCATTTCTTCAAGATCCACTTGAATAATGTCCTCCCATTTATAATTAGGTCTCCCAAGATGTCTCTTTCCGAATAGGAGAAGGAATTTTAACGAATCTGTGGCTACGTCAACTGTATTTTTTTTTTTGTCGGATTCATGTTAGCTATTGGAAAAACCGACAAAGTACACACACACACTGACATTTTGCCATCTCTGATTCCTTCCTTCCCAGCGATTTTATGATAAAATTATAAACAGCCATATCAGATTGAGTGTGTATCAATGTAAAAAATGTAGGTAATTAATTTTAGGTATTTTCCGTTTCTTGTGGTACAATTTTTTTTAAGACTTTAATGCTCAGAGCAAGTTTCGGAATTGACTTTGGGCGATTATGGCTTGCTGACTGCATCCACACACAGCATGCATCCGACTAAGGTAAGCTAATTAATCTCACAGTACGGATCGCAGAGCGGGATCACATCACACCCCCACAAACGTATTTTAGTTTAATTCAGTTTCTACGGACGAGTGGTTTAGTAAATTCTCATTCTTTGTTGCTTTACATTAGTTTGAGCATAATAAGCACATTGTATTCCACATAATGTCCTCCAAGTCACTTTCTTTAAAAAGATTAAAACGCACCTCTTGCACTACCAATAGGTGCACTGCACTAACCTGTCGGGCATGACTGTCAGACTAGCCACTGGGGTAGCAATTTGTTAATCTGTTGTTTGTTTATAAAAGTAGAATTTCGGCCCCTCAGCACTTCCTTTCAGTCTCGGATCAGTCACAGGAGCATCAAGAGTAACAGTAGATTTATAAGCATACAGACATAAAAGAATGTAATTTTGAGGTCATAAAATAATTGATATTTCTACGCAAGCGCACTGACATTTCACAGTAATATACTGCCTCTATCTTCAGGGCTAAAATGAGTCACCTTGGACAAGTGGTTGATAATACAAAAGTGTGTGAGAGGAGAGACAGTTCGCGGAGGGTTTGTGTTGCCAGTTACAGCCAAAATGGAGAAAGCAGAAGATTCGGCCTGGATGGGAACTAAAAGCCCTGAGTATGACAAATATTTCAGGACAGCAAAGAGGACAGGAATCAAGAGCAATCTGGCGGGAAGAGAAAGGGAGCCCTTTAGATGGCCATGAACAGGGGAAGGCTAGTCAAGAATTATACTTTCGGAGAAGCTTTCTTGTTTTCCTTCTGGGCAAAGGGGAACTTTTTCCGTGGTCTCATGGCTCAAGTTGCGTTGAAACTCAATTTATGTCGCTTCTCTGAAGGCTAAGGTCCAGGCGTGTTGATGTGCTGGTAAGGACATTGGTTTCCTGACGACACGGTACGGTCTACTGCAGCTACAGGAAAACACGCCATGATTACACATGTGTCAACTAAACTGGAATTCAAATATTTGCCTGCCTGCTCACGGTGCCCTATGTGAACAGCTGTAAACCGTTACAAGTAGGTCACAAAAACCTGACTATGTAAACTACCAAAGTACTCTGAGATTTCTTCCTGTGCCTCTTATTCTTGATCAGCATTACATTAACTTTGTCTACAATACAATGTCTGGGTACAATCCGTCGTACAAAATAATACCTAAATTTAAGTAAGAAATTTTTATATATAATATCGTTAGTGCTGTTATCCCTTCCAACAAATGAACAGACAGTGCGTAAGCAAACAACACTAAACAGGTAGAACAGCTGGGCGACAGCTGAAGTTTAAATTCATTTGGCAATTTAAGTCAGAGCAAACTAGCTTGTTAGTTTTAAGACAAGGTGTTATTGTAATTAAGCGACGATATGTGGTTTAATTATATATATATATATATATTTATCGTTGCACCGTGCATTCCGTAGAGTCACTTAATCAGCACACCAACTAATGCACATAAATAAACTTTTTCACATTAAAACACTTAAAATCGCTCCATCATATTCCGATCCGAAGATCATCTTCAGGGAGCTGCACTGTTTCTGGCTAAAGTCACATTTTTTTAAAAACACTCAGGCGCATTCTCAGCAGCGTACGACTTACACAGTAGGACATGCTGCTACAGCACCAAGTTAATATAAGGAACTTAATCAGTAAGTGTTTCAAACAAAATGTGACTTTACGAAGGAACAGTGTAGCTCCCTGAAGATGATCTTCGGATCGAAACATGTTGGAGCGATTTTAAATGTTTTAATGTAAAAAAGTTTATTTATGTGCATTAGTTGTTATGCTGATTAAATATATATATAATGTAACCATTATTTACAGGCGGCCGCTCAAATAACGTGGCATCTAAACACAGAATAAATATTCAGAACTTTCCGGCACTGGACACAGATCTTCTACATAAAGGGAAAATCGCCTGTGATTTGCTCTATTTAACCAACATATTGATGCAGCAAGTACACCGAACTGCGGACGATCTGTTAAACTGTATAGAGCATAGTTTTTCTGATGCCCTGAGTTACACTCAACGTGGTTCGTACACAAAAAGTGGGCAAACTGTTTTTCCATGCTTTGCCAGCGACCCTAATTAGTGCTTCAACAGTCAGTCATGAATAAGCAAGTAATGTCTGGTTTGGTCTCTGCGTAACAATGCTAGCAGAATCGTATTTGCATTGCTACTGGCTAACCAAATGTTTAATGATGGTTCGCTCATTCTTCTAAAGTTAATTTACCGTGTATTTCATATAAACGTACAAATACGATGAAGTAACTACAAGTAACACGTGAATATGGAAAGAGCATTACGCGGCCGAAGATTTAAACGAAAACGACATATTCCAAGGTAAAAAACAGAGAAAATATTCATGCATACTTGCAGGTAGGCAGCAATAGTTTCTTTGCACGGTAAAACCGAAGCGACATAAATATTTTTACGCACAGCGATCACAAAATAAGTATATATGACGTATAAACGCGCAAATAAAAACCGACGCGGGTGCACGGCCTGCACGGCACGTCACCATTCGCACCGTACACGGTCGGAGGCTCGACTCGAGCAACATCCTTCACACCGAACACACAGTTCGTGCCGCCACAGTCCAGGCCTCCGACCGACAACAATCTGGGGACTTATACCACATGCTGTAAGTCACAATCTTGCACTCCTGAGGATGGGCATAGTATTGCCTGAAACATGTTGAGCTAATTTGAAGATCAAAAAATTGATATTATAGCATCTAGTTGGTCAGCTACTTTATTTATGAAAATGATGCACGGTCAAATACACAACAGATTTACAGATTTAGAGATTGTCGCGTGGTGACAAGTGGCAACAAATGTGGCTTACAACAGAGGCAAAATAACTTGTGTCAACAGCAAATAGAAAAAAATCACGTCGTTACTTGCGGAGTTTACAATGTGGAAATATACTAATATGAAATCACAAGTATATATAAATATTTCTTAGTACAGGTAAAACTAAAGGAATCAACATACACGTACTATGACTGCCTCTTGTGGAAATGATTTTAAATCAACAGCTTTCTCAATCCTTTCGTCACTGAACTTAATGCTTATTAATCAAAGACAGAAGAAAGGCAGAATTATGATACGCGCATTTCATTTAAAGGATTTCCCTTTGAGTTTCTTTAAAACACGGAACCAGATGTATTTCAGCGACTATCCGTAGGTTTGCACGATGTGACCCTTACCGCATGGCCTAGTCCTTGTGTAACGAATCATATTTAAGAAATATTATACAATTCAAAAAGAGACGCAAGTTAAATAAGGATTACATGGACTATCATGTATTAAAATTAAAGGTGCCTCACAAAGCTTAATGTTCATTCCGTGCATGCAACGTACCTTTGAATAACGCAGGTGCTATTCGAATTTGAACAGCTTTTTAAAATACTAACTGGATACATACGGATTTCAGCTCACTGAAAGGCGTACGTTAAATGGCCACAGTCACAAAGTAGACGAAGTTTGCTGGAATTCTACTGATACCGACATTTAATGCTGCTGCTCCCCCCCCCCC
>Ga0123354_10006806_pt1 | contig 17051 bp, 13 predicted proteins | sample TergutLab28metaG_2_FD_97872 | JGI IMG/M metagenome (GOLD analysis project Ga0123354, IMG submission 97872) | Labiotermes labralis P4 segment gut microbial communities from Petit-Saut dam, French Guiana - Lab288 P4 | ecosystem: Host-associated > Arthropoda: Insects > Digestive system > Gut ...
ATAAATAAATTACCAATTTCATTTTTTTACTTTTTATACTCCTTACGGAGTGGTTACTACTATTTAACTTTCAAATTTTCTCGTCTTTGTCTGCAGTGCTGTCGCCCGCTTGCGTGCAACTCTTAAATATGCGTATGTTTTTACCATATCAATTTTCTAAATATCTGTGAATTATCGAACTGTAAATAATTGCTTATAAATTATTTATAATTTTTTACTTTACCACGTATTCTTTATATCTTATCTGCACTCCTGTGAAAAAAAATACCCAAAATCCGTATAACGGTCTTGTGTCATTATTTATCATGCAAATATATAATTTTTTTGCATTGTATATGTAAAATATTAAAAATATTATGCTTTTGAAGAATACCCCGCCCTAAAAAGAGATCTTCTTTGCCTAAAGTGGTTAGTAAGAATGATATTGTCAAACTTTTTGCCCAAGTGAAAAATTCTAAACTCTTGCTACTGCGATTGAACAAAATCAAAAGTCGATTAGACGATTTATGCTAACAATTCCCCCACGCTCGGCGTAGCGTCCCGCCATAGCCGTCAGGCTAGCATACATAATTGTATGAGTATATGAAATTTATGGGTTACCAGCAAAACCCCGTGGAAAATGAACATAAAAAAACAGGATTTTCCATAGAATTGATTTACGAAAACAGGATGGATAGGAAATTTACAGAGTGCTTAAAATATGTTAACTATGGTGTGAGCAGACTTAGTACGGACTTACTACGGACTTACTATGGACTTACTATGGATTTTGACTGAATTTAAACTATTAATATTTGTTAAATCAAAATAAATTACAATCAACTTTTTTCCGGAGCTGCCCTTCCAAGTCCCGCAGGGACGGCACTTTTGGGATATGTTTACACATTCACTGAAAGATGTTCACGGATATGTTCTACAAGTTTCTTATAAACTAAATTTTTCGTCAATAGTTTTTCATTGCCGATTATGTGCAGTTGTTTTCTTGCTCGCGTCAACGCAACATTTAGTTTTCGGTCGATTAATATACCGTTTTCTTCCAGCCAATTGGGTAAAAAATCCAATTGTTCTTCCGTCTTGACGCAAAACGAATAAATGATAATGTCGCGTTGGCTTCCTTGAAAGCGCTCGACCGTATCGACGGTGATTCCGGCTAATTCCATGATGCCGGTTTCTTGCAGCAGTTTACGAATCAAAGCGATTTGATTTCGGAAAGGAGTGATGATTCCAATTGTTTGCGAATTGAAAGATTCGTCTTTTTTAAAAGATTCTGTAACTAATTTTTTGCAGATTTCAATAACCATATCCGCTTCTTTCCGGTTGGTTTTATTTGAAAATTCATGATCTAAAGGTTCTACCGGATAAAAAATCATCCGATTTCGATCGTTCCATTCTTCCGTTTGATGCGGTAATCCGGCGGATTCCAAACGTCCTTCGTAGAATTGTTCAGAGGGAAAAGCCGATAGTGCGGGATGCATTCGTCCTTGTTTGGAAAGCATGTCAAAAGCAGATGTATTCCCTTCTTTGTTGAATTTTCGGTACATACGCTCAAAAAGCGAAGCGCTTAAATCAATTATTCCGGCAGCGTTCAGAAATGAATCGACAACTCGGCTTTCTTCTTTGCTTTGAAGCACAATAGCCGGTAATTGCTTATAATCGCCAATCAAAACCAATCGATCGATGGCATTTTTTCCTGTTTCGTTTTTGACGCAAAAGATTCCCAATAAATGCGGCTCCAATAATTGGGTGGCTTCGTCAATTATTGCTAAATCAAAATGTTTCAGTTGAAATAGTTCCGGTTTATTCCATACGGAAGCTACCGTTCCGGCAAAAATCCGGCAACGTTGAATGATTTCCGAAACATCATTCCGTTTTTGGCAGTTTTCCAAATAGTTTTCCAATAGATAGCTACGAAATTCAGGACTGCAATTCAACTCGCTGCCGATTCGGATGAAAGGCAAAGATGCGCTAATATCGGTTAAGGCTTTACAAATTTCATCGACCGCCCGATTGGTGTAAGCCAGCAGTAAAACATTGGCTTTGTTATTTTTGATTTCATTTTCTACCATTTGTTTCAGAAATATGGAGGTCTTCCCCGAGCCGGGAGGACCTAACAGAAGAAAGAGGTCGTTGGCTTCTTTGTTTTTTGCAGGCGACAGGGAAGTAGAAGAAGTCAATAAATCTTTCCTATCGGAATTTGCTTCGATAAAACAAGTTAACGCTTTGAGCATCGCAGTAAAATTAGTATCCATATAATCGTGTTCAATGGCATAACAAGAATCCGGATTCCATACATGCATATTTTTTTGGCGATAACGCAAGCGGACAATTATACGGTTCCCCTCCAATCGTTCGATAGCGCCTCTGAAAACTTGGCGGTTGTTAACTGTGTCCGCATCCGCATTTCGCTCATATAAAACAATGGCATCGCCCGGACGAAAAGTAGGCAGGTACAAATCGGGATATACGGGAATTTCCAACGTAACCGTATGGGATTCCAAAGCGGCTTGATTATCAACAATTTTTAGATTGTACAATAATTCTCCGGCAATCAGTTTATCTTCGAACGGAGCGCTCCATAAAACCGATGCTTTTTTAACTCCTTCATATTCGCGTTTGCCGGCTTTAGAAAGCCATAATTCTTTTAATACAAAAGTATAAACTCTTAAAAAATAAGCTTTTTCGTGTTCTTTCAAACATGAAAATCCAATTGCGAAACGGTCGATGGTTGGCGCTAAATAATTCGTAAAAAATTTACCTGACAGCGCCTTGGTATTTAAATTTTTAGAATTGACTTCGTTTAATAAATCAAATGTAACTGCCGGATCATTGGCTCTTTGTATCGCATATTCCCAAGCTGCAATTTTATTTCGCAAGGTTAATGCTTTTTGCAATTGTTTTCGCGAGTGTCGCTCCTTGCTTAAAACCGGATATTTGGAATAGAGGAGATAAGAGCGAACGTCGTCAGCCGGCAAATCAAGATTAAATTCCAGAATAGCCAAATACAAAATCATTTGAGTATAATGGTTTTCGGCGGCATGAATAAATTGACCGCCCGTTCGGAAGTCTTCCGTTGCTTTACCCGATTTGAGTTCAATGAAAGCGGAATAATCGCTGAGCATAATATCCAAACGTCCTTGCAGTCCTAAGGCGTTGGAAATGAAAGAAGGTTCCAGCACTACTTTTTCTTTTTCTATTCCTGCTTTGGGGAAATATTTCTTCACTGCATAGCGAATATGATCGAAGTGTTTGCGACAATTTTCAAAAAAAACAGCTTCAGTTTCAGGGTCTTTTAAATCCTTGCAAACCGTTAATTCAAAAGCATACAAACGGAACAATTTTTTTAACGCAGCAATAAATTCTACCGGATGCTCTTTATCTTCGTTAACCAATTCATCGATAAAGAAATTCGCTATGTTCCCAAGTAAAATCGACGGCGAAATTTCCTTGGGCTGCAAACGGGATAAGGTATAGTTCAGAAAATGATTTCCGTAAGGTCGGAAACATTCGGCTAAGGAGCTGGTATCAATCAAATAATCCGGTTCAAAGATCAGAAATTCCGTCTCATACAGGTTATCGGCAATTTCAGTTGCATTGAGCAAATTAAAAACAGCGCCGGGGAAAAGTACGAAGGATAAATCATTCAATTCTTGTTGTTGAATAGAATTACAAACTACAACAATAGATTGTTTGTTAAGGGTTTCGACAATCATCTTTTCTCCGTTTATTTCCCGGAAAATGATACGTAAGGTTTTAATTTTGGTCATAATACAGTGAATATAATTGATTACTATTATTTAGCGCTTTTACTATCATCATTTAACATGAAAATTTGCATTTTCCATAAGCAAGCAACGGAAGAATCTTCCGCTTATACTAATTTTTTGCAAAAATACTATGAAAAAATGAAACGGCAAACGATTATTGTTTATTCTATTTTTTTTATTTTCCCACCGTCAATAATAGCGACAAATCGAAATTATTATTACTTTTGTCAGTGCAATATGCTTAATAAGCTTCAATTCAATCAATATTCATTATAAAAAACAATAATATGACAGAAACACAATGGAATAGCCTCGTTGCGGTAGTAAACGGCAATCCGCAACCCAATGTACCGGTAGGATTTATTATTGACAGTCCATGGTTGCCCAACTGGTACGGAATTACTCTTTTGGATTATTTTTCGAGCGATGAATTATGGCTCAAAGCTAACCTTGCCGCGATAGAAACTTTTCCCGAAGTCATGTTTCTCCCCGGTTTTTGGAGTGAATACGGAATGTGTACCGAACCATCGGCTTTCGGCGCTAAATGTATCTTTTGGAAAAATGAATTTCCTTTCGCCGCCAAAACTATCGCAACTCCTGAAGATATTGATAATTTAAGTATGCCTAATCCGGAAACCGATGGCTTGCTGCCTTTTATGCTCAATCGCTTAGTGAAGGCGCAACCGGCTATCGAAGCGGCAGGACACAAGATTCGGTTTTCCGTATCGCGCGGACCGCTGAACATTGCATCTTTCCTCATGGGAACCACCGAATTGATGATGGCTATCGTGATGGAACCCGACAGAATACACCGCCTGATGCGTATCATTACCGATTTTCTGAAACGCTGGCACGAGTTGCAACGGCAAGCATTTCCTTCTATCGACGGGATAATGATGCTTGACGATATTGTAGGATTTGTCGGAGAAGAGGATTTTCTGACATTCGGATTTCCTTATATCAAAGAAATTTATGATGCGGCGCCTTCAAAAGTGAAATTTTTCCATAATGATGCCGATTTCGTAGTTTCGGTAAAGCATTATCCCGACATGGGCGTTAATCTGTTCAACCCCGGCATACAGATGGGAATCAATGGAATCAAAGAAGCAACCGGCAACCGGCTCGCTGTTTTGGGAAGCATCCCTCCGCGCGATGTTTTGGCGGCAGGTACGCCTGAGCAAGTGAAACAGGCAACATCAATCATGCTCAATGAATTGAAAGACAAATCGCGCCTTATTCTTTCGTGCGCCGGCGGAATGCCTCCCGCCGTTACTACCGAGAATATACGCGCACTAATTCAGGCAAACGTATGAACAAACCAACAATCACAGCAGCCGTAAAATCCGGACGAATACTCGTTTCCGACGGAGCATGGGGAACTTTCCTCCAACAAAAAGGGTTGCAAGCCGGCGAGTGTCCCGAACTTTGGAATTTAACTCATCCGGACGACGTAAGAGAAATCGCCCGAAGTTATATCAACGCCGGCTCCGACATGATTGAAACCAACAGTTTCGGCGGAACATCCTTCAAACTTGAGCATTTCGGCTTAGCCGGACAGGTTTCGGAAATTAATGAAGCCGCAGCCCGTTTGTCAAGGGAAGAAGCCGGAGCAGACCGGTGGGTAATCGGCTCAGTTGGTCCTACCGGAAAAATGATTGTTATGGGCGATGTAACCGAAGAAGAGTTTTATGATGCCTTCAAAATGCAAGTTATTGCATTGGAAAAAGGCGGCGCAGATGCTGTTTGTATTGAAACGATGAGCGCTATTGACGAAGCTTTGTCGGCTGTCCGCGCAGCAAAGGAAAATACCCGCTTGGAGATTATCTGTACATTTACTTTCGATGCTGTTGCTGAAAACGAATACCGCACCATGATGGGAGTTTCCCCTGTTGAAGCCGCTGTCGCCTGTGCCGAAGCGGGAGCTGACATTATCGGTACGAATTGCGGCAATGGACTGAAAAACATGATAAACATCATAGCGCAAATGCGTGAAGCCGTCCCTGACATCCCGATTTTAGTTCATGCCAATGCCGGTTTGCCGGAAATCGTAAACGGTGAAATCACCTATCCCGAAACGCCCGAGCAAATGAGAGCGCTAATTCCGCAAATTATCAGCGCCGGCGCCAATATCATCGGCGGCTGTTGTGGAACCACTCCGGCTCATATTGCGGTAATAAAAGAAGCGGTGAATGGAGGTATTTAGATGAATAATGACATAGTATTAAGAAACGAGGGTATGAGAATTTTGACGACACATTTAGGACCGGTCAAAGCAGAAAGATTTATTTCTCTTATGATTAGAGAACCATTTGATTATACAGAATGGCAAAGAGGGTTGTATCAGGATGTTCCATTGGATAATTTTTTAAATGACGCAATGAATTTTCGATTGAGTCAAACCGAGGTTAAAAAAGACCATATTTAAAAAATTAAAAATGCTTGATTGATTATGTTAAATATTTGGAAGCAACATCTAAGTCTAAAGCAAAACAAATGGATACGGACTTACAAAAAAAATATCACAATAGTTTTACGACAGAAGAGTTCTATGTTTTTCGAAATAATTGATTAATTAACAAGTAAAATAAATAATAAAACTAATGAATGCAATTTTAGAAAAACTATCGGAGTGCGTTGAAGCCGGTAAAGTGAATATGGCGACTCCATATCCTCCCCAAATGAAAGGTTTGCCGGGTGCGGACGAATATACGCAAGAAGCCTTGAAAGAAGCTATTTCTCCGAGCGACATTTTGAATCAGGCGTTAATACCTGCAATGGAACGGGTAGGGCAAAAGTTTTCGGAACACAAAATTTTCGTTCCGCAAATGTTGATTTCCGCCAAAGCGATGAATGCTTCCATGCAACATCTGAAACCTTATTTTCAGACGGGTGAAATAAAACGGAAAGGCACTTTCATCATCGGTACGGTTTTCGGAGATTTACACGATATCGGGAAAAATCTCGTGGCAATGATGATCGAAGGCGCAGGTTGGGAAGTGATAGACCTTGGCTCCGACGTAAAAATCGATATATTTACGGAAGCGCTGCGTCAACATTCCGGAGCTGTTGTCGGCATTTCCGCCTTGTTGACAACCACTATGAACAATATGCAGCCGGTGGTTAAGGCGATTAAAGAGATTTCTCCGTCAACCAAAGTGATTGTAGGAGGCGCCCCTCTGTCGTCGGGATTTGCGGAAAGCATAGGTGCCGACGCTTACGCCAAAGACCCGCAAGAAAGCGTGAAATGGCTGGACAGTATAGCTTAATGAACATAAAAACTTTTACTCCGGACTTTTCATCGCTTTCCATTACGGCAAAAAAAGTTTACGCTGAAATGGGATACAGAAGACAACAACCGGAAGAACAGATTGTTGAACTAACGGAATCGTTGTTGGAAGAAATATGGAATATCGCAGCTCCGGTCTGTGCTTTCCAATTGTACAGCGGCTGCATAGCTGGTGAAACCGTCTGTCTGGACGAAGGCGCACGTTTGCAGACAGGCTCTATTTTATCGTCGTTGATGCAAGACTCGGAAAGTTTCGCCTTGTTTGCAGCTACGGCGGGCAACGCTTTTCAACAGTATCAGGATGAATTGAAAAGCGAGAATGATATGCTAAAAAGCTATGTCGCCGACGCTATCGGCAGTTGTATCGCCGAAGGCGCAGGCGATTACATGGAAAATATGTTGAAAAAGGAAATCGGAGTGTTGCGACATACCAATCGATTCAGTCCGGGGTATTGCGGTTGGCATTTAACCGGACAGAAAGAAATATTTCGCTTATTGGGTGAAAATCCCTGCGGCATAACGCTGTCGGATGTTTGCCTTATGAAACCGATAAAATCTATCAGCGGCATCATGGGTATCGGGCGCAACGTCAAAGAAAAAAAATACGGTTGCTACTATTGCGAATTGGAAACATGTTATAAAAGAAAGAAAGAATGAGTAAAGCTTTCCAAAAATCGCAAAAGCAATTAGTTCTCAACAGTCTTCAATTCAATCCTGAACGTTGTGCCTTTTCCTAATTCGGATTTATAGACATAGATTTTACCTTTTTGGTAGGATTCGATGATGCGTCGAACTAATGATAATCCCAAGCCCCAACCACGTTTTTTAGTCGTGTAGCCCGGATTGAAAATCGAATCGAATTTCGACTTAGGAATACCTTTTCCGGTATCGGAAATGTCCATTATCACTTTTTGTCCTTTCAGAAAAGCATGAATTTTGATTTCACCTTGTCCATCCATAGCGTCCACCCCGTTTTTTATCAAATTTTCAAGCGTCCATCCAAAAAGCGATTCGTTCATAAGAATAGTTATCGGCTCAGCAGGCAAATCGGTGGAAATCGTCACTTTGGAGGAAATTCGCTTGCCCATGTATTCCACAGCGTTTTCAATCGCCGTAGCCAAATTCATAAATTCCGGTTCGGCATTGGAACCGATTTTGGAAAAACGTTCGGCAATGGTTTTCAGTCGCTGGACATCTTTGTCCATTTCATTCAGTAATTTCGTATCGATTTCTTTAGTTTTGAAATACTCCACCCAAGCCATTAAGGACGATATCGGCGTTCCCAATTGGTGTGCCGTTTCTTTCGACAAGCCCACCCAAACTCTGTTTTGTTCGGCTCGTTGTGCGCTGGTTAGTGCTAAAAATGAAATGACAATAAAAATGAAAACGACCGTCAACTGAACAATGGGAAACAAGCGTAATCGCTTCAATACGGTTGAGTCGTCATAATACACATATTGATTAAGATTTTCATTCGCTTCCAATGGAATAGTAATAGTAATCGGGGCATGGTTCTTTGCAAATCTTGTCAACTGTTTTTTTAAGTAGGTTGTATCGGTATTTTGTTCGGGAATTTTAATATTCCTGTAATCGACAATATCACCGGAATCGTTAGTGATTATTACCGGAATCGTTGTATTTTCCTGAACAATTTTTAGAAGATGTTCTTTATAGGTATAAAACGCTTTTGCTTCTTCTTTTTGAAGACCTTCAAATTCAGGTTGTTGAATAAGTAGAACAAGGGATTCCGCCCACACCTTAATTTTTTTGTGTTCTTCTTCTTTCAATTCATTAACCAAGGTGTTAGTCACCCAAATCGAAGCAATAGCAATAATTGCAGCAGTGATAATGAAAAAATACCGGAACATACGACCGGACAGATATTCTTTAGGCATAACGATTTATTCTACAATTCCACAACAACAGGCGCATGGTCTGAAAAAACGGCGTCCCGACAGATAGCCGCTTGTTTCAACCGGTTTTTTAATGATTCAGTAACAATATGATAATCAATTCTCCAGCCAACGTTTCTTTCTCGTGAGCCCGCCCTGAAACTCCACCAACTGTATTGTTCGGAATCTTGATTAAATTCACGGAAAGTATCAACAAATCCCAAATCGATAAAACGGTCGAACCATTCGCGTTCTTCGGGTAAAAAACCGGAAACAGTGACGTGTCGTTCCGGACTGTTAATATCGATTGGTTTATGGCAAATGTTGTAATCGCCGCAAATGAGCAGATTTGGACGCGTTTTGCGCAATTCGAGCAAATAGGCGGTGAAGACTTCCAAAAATTCCATTTTCACCACTTGTCGTTCGTCGCCCATTGTTCCTGAAGGAATGTAAACGCAGACAACAGTGACATCGCCGAAATCAGCGCGAACCACCCTACCCTCTTTATCAAAATCCAGACGATTGATTCCTATGGTATAATTATCAGGTTTTTGTTTACTGAATATAGCTACGCCGCTGTAGCCTTTTTTTACAGCCGAATGAATGAGCGAATATTCATAACCCAAGCTTCGTAGAGTGATTGTATCGATTTGTTCCGGTTGCGCTTTTGTTTCCTGAACGCAGAACAAGTCGGGATTTTCCTTTTCCAGCCATTCAAATAAACCTTTGCTTATCGCCGAGCGAATTCCATTTAAATTAAGTGAAACGACTTTCATTTCTATGCTATTTGTTTTTTAATTATTTACAACCTGACTGTGACCATCCGGCTCGATATGAATATCCACCGTAGCCGGAAACTTAATTGCCTTTTTTATTTGGCTCTCGACCCTGTCGGAAATATCATGCGCTTGTTTTAAGGTAAGTTCCGACTTTAGATGCAAAGATACCATAACAAAATAGCCTTCGCCGGAAGAACGAACTTTTAAATCATGATAACCGAGAATTTCCGAGTTGGAGTCCAAGATGTCCTGTGTCGTTTTCGTAATAGCGGGAGGCGCAGTATCAAGCAGGGAATCGATCGCCCGTTTAGCAAGCCGTATAGAAATCCATATTACAATAGCAGCCACAATCAAACCGGCAATCGAGTCGGCAATGGGAAACCCCAATTGTGCGCAAACAAGACCTAACAATACTACGCATGAGCTTAAAATATCGGTTGAAAAATGAATCGCATCCGCTTCTATCGCTTGATTATTGTATTTCTTGGCAACTCTTTTCAATGCGGAGCTGCGCCAAACATCAACCGTAATAGCTATTAATACAACAATATAACTCCAAACGGTCACTGTCACTCCTTCTCCATGTCCTGTCAAACGTTGGATTGCTTCATGAATAATCCATCCGCAGGTAGCCAGCAATAAAACAGCTTCAATCAACGCAGAAAAATTCTCTACTTTTCCATGACCGAAATTGTGTTGCTTATCCGCCGGTTTATCGGCTATGCGTACCGCAAAGAAAGTGATTAACGCCGCCACCAAATCCAATCCCGAATGCAGCGCTTCCGACAATATACCCAAGCTATTAGTAGCAATTCCTACAATAAACTTTACGACCGTAAGAAGCAGCGCAGCAAAAACCGAAAACAACGTTACCTTAAACTTTTCATCAAATTTCATAATTACCGCTAATATTTACTATTTACCATTTACTATTTACCACTAATCACTCCAAATAAGTATATCCATAAAGTCCTGAACGGTAATTGGAAAGAAATTCCCTTCCTTCTTCTACCGAAATTTTTCCTTCTTTCATAGCGGAAGTAACCCACGATTCTACAGTTCGAACCAATTTTTTCGGACTGTATTGAACATATTCCAAAACATCGGCAATTGTTTCTCCGTCGATAATTTGTTCAACATGATACCCGTCTTTATCCACAGAAATATGGACGGCATTCGTATCGCCGAATAAATTATGCAAATCGCCTAAAATTTCCTGATAAGCGCCCACCAAAAATACGCCGATGTAATACGGTTCTTTCTTGTTCAACGAATGTACAGGCAAGTGATAGGTATAATTTTTCATATTGATGAAATTATCAATTTTCCCATCGGAGTCGCAGGTAATATCTTGCAATGTAGCCGTCCGGCTCGGTTTTTCGTCTAAACGTGAAATAGGAACAATAGGAAATACCTGGTCAATCGCCCACGAGTCGGGCAAAGATTGAAAAAGGGAAAAGTTACAAAAGTATTTATCGGGCAACATTTTAGATATTTTGCGTAGTTCTTCCGGCGCATGTTTCATATTCATTGCCATTTGGTAAACTTCCCGGGCAATCGACCAATAAAGTTTTTCGACTTGAGCGCGGGTAACTAAATCCACCAATCCCAAACTGAACAAATCGAGCGATTCTTCCCTGATTTGCTGGGCGTCGTGCCACGTTTCAATCAAGCGGGGTTGATTCATTTCATCCCAGAGTTCATACAGCTCTTTCACCAATTCATGCGAATTTTCAGGCAATTGTTCCTCTTCTTCCCATTCCGGCAAAGTCGTTGTCTCCAACACCTGAAATATTAAAACCGAATGATGAGCCGCCAATGAACGTCCTGACTCGGTAATAATATTGGGTTGCGGAATATTATTTTTGACACAGGCATCCACCAAAGTAGAAATGGAATCATTGACATATTCCTGCATCGAATAATTCATACTGCTTTCGCTAGCGGATGAACGAGTGCCGTCGTAATCGACGCCTAATCCGCCTCCGATATCAAAAAAGTCAATATTATAACCCAGATTTCGTAATTGAACGTAAAACTGGGAGGCTTCCCGCAAAGCATTTTTAACACGACGGATTTTAGTAACCTGACTGCCGATGTGGAAATGAATTAATTTCAGACAATCTTCCATTTTGTTTTTATTCAGAAAATCAAGTGCTTCGAGCAGTTCGCTCGACGAAAGTCCAAATTTACTGACATCTCCTCCAGAATCCTCCCACTTGCCGCTGCCTGCGCTCGCTAATTTGATGCGAATCCCGATGTTGGGGCGAATCCGCAACTTTTTTGCAAGCTCGGCAATCAATTTCAGCTCGTTTAGTTTCTCGACGACAATAAATATCCTTTTACCCATTTTCTGTGCTAAAAGAGCCAGTTGCACATAATCTTCATCTTTGTAACCATTACAAATAATCAGTGATTCGTCGCTGGTGTTAATTGCTAAAACGGCGTGAAGTTCGGGTTTTGAACCGGCTTCCAAGCCCATGTTGAATTTTTTACCATGACTGACGATTTCTTCCACCACCTGCCGCATCTGGTTGACTTTAATCGGATAAATAATAAAATTTTGAGCCTTGTAGTCATACTCTTCGGCAGCAATTTTGAAACAATTGGATATTTTTTCAATCCGGTTATCCAGAATATCTGAAAAACGAAGTAAGACAGGCGCTTCGAGGTCCCTGAGAATCAATTCATCCATCAATTCTTTCAAATCCACCGCCGCTTCATCTTTTTTGGGAGTCACGGTGATATGTCCCTTTTCGTTAATTGAAAAGTAATCCAACCCCCACCCGTTAATATTGTATAATTCTGCTGAATCTTCTATACGCCATTTTCTCATTGCCACAATATGTTAATTGTACGTTTGATTTTCAGGGCGAAATTACAAATAAAATTTAAACCGGCAAATAGTTGCATATAATTTGCAGCCTAAAGAAAAAAATCGTACCTTTGCAATCCCTTTTTGCGGCTGTGGTGTAATTGGTAGCCACGTCAGACTTAGGATCTGATGCTGAAAGGCGTGGGGGTTCGAGTCCCTTCAGCCGTACTTTAATCTAATTTTGTAGTGTCGTTCATAAAATAAAACAATAGAAATGAAAAACAAAAGAACGATGAGAGGTTATTCTCTTTTTATCGGTATAATTGCGATTTTATCGCTACAATCATGCGCTGAAAAACAAACGGCTGTATGGATTTCTACTACCCGAAACGCCGTGTGGAAAGAACGATTGGACTTGCAAACGCTTCAAAGTGCAGCCGAAAAAAATCCGGATGCAGAAATATTTACGGAGCAACCCCTACAAAGTATCGACGGCTTCGGCGCCTGTTTCAACGAACTGGGTTGGACTTCCCTGTCGCTGCTGAAAGAAGAAGACAGGGACAGCATCATGAAAGAATTGTTTAAACCGGAAGCCGGCGCAAATTTCACCATCTGCCGTATGCCCGTCGGCGCAAATGATTTTTCACGAAATTGGTATTCATACAACGAGACGCCCAATGATTTCGATATGAAGAATTTCAGCATTGCCAACGACGAAGAAACGCTGATTCCATTCATCAAAAGCGCAAAGAACGCCAATCCGGATTTGAAAATATGGGCATCGCCGTGGAGTCCTCCTTCTTGGATGAAATACAACAAAAATTATGCCTGTCACCCCGACTCGGCGGTTAACGATTTGAAAGGTAATTGGGAAGGTACGAATATGTTCATCATGGAAGATCAGTACTTACGCGCCTACGCATTATATTTCGGTATGTTTATCGACGCCTACAAGCAGAAAGGTATTGATATTTATGCCGTTGCTCCACAAAATGAATTCAACTCCTGTCAAGTTTTCCCAAGTTGTTTATGGAAATCTTCAGCGCTGGCACTATTTATAGGGAAATATCTGGGACCGGAAATGGAAAAACGCGGAGTAGAGACCATTTTTGCAACGATGGAACGTCCCGACGAAGCAATGGTGGACACGATTTTGAATGATCCGCTGGCAGGAAAATATATTAAAACCGTAGGATTCCAATGGGGAGGCAAAAACGCCCTTCCCGGAATCTACCGTCGCTACCCCGGATTAAAATTATATCAGACCGAACAGGAATGCGGCGATGGACGCAATAATTGGGAAGGCGCCGTACATTCATGGGAATTGATGAAACATTACCTCTCCAATGGAGTGAGCGTCTATGATTACTGGAATATTTCCTTATTGAAAGGAGGCATCAGCCGTTGGGGATGGGCGCAAAATTCATTAATAACCGTTGATCCGGAAACAAAATCATACGCCTATACATACGAATATTACGTGATGAAGCATTACAGCCATTTTATAAAACAGGGGGCAAAACGCCTCAAGACATCGGGATATGACAACCTCATGGCTTTTGCCAATCCCGACGGCAGTATTGTGGTCGTTGCCGGCAATCAAACCAATGAAGATATAAAAATAAATGTGAAGATCGGAAATCGTTCCATTGCTCCGACATTAGAAGCCGGTTCGTTCAATACGTTCCTGATTGGCAAATGAAAAACAAAATATACTACAAATTTCTCTACGATGAAATATTACTGCCTGTTAACTTTGATTCTATCTTGTTCAATAGGTTATGCGCAAAACGATTCGATCGTTCCTTTCGATAAAGCCTATAAGCGGGTTTATACAATAACGAAAGTTTCCGGCAATGAGCGTCCGGTGATTGACGGCAAGTTAGATGACGATTTTTGGACGAAGCAAGGAAAATGGTCTGATCCGTTCATTCAAGTGATGCCCTACGAACGGCACATCACCGCTTCCCCGACCAAAGTCAAAATATTGTATGACAACAAATACATCTATGTAGGGATTTATTGCAAAGACGCCGTCCCTGAGAAAATGAACCGGTTTATCGGGAATCGCGACGACAACAGCATCGGCGATTTGGTGAGCATCGCTTTCGACACCTATCATGATTACCGTGCCGCTCCTGAATTTAACATCAATCTGGGAGGAAATAAAACAGACCTGGTCGTAACCGATAAATTGTCGGTAAATTTATACTGGAATGCGGTCTGGGAAGGACGTACCCACATCAACCCGGCAGATTCATCGTGGACGGTGGAAATGCGGATACCTTTCAATCAGCTTCACTACAATCGGATATCTGGGTCGGATATCTGGGGACTTCATGTCAGGCGTATCATCCGGCGAAATAATGAAGTGCAGAACTGGAGCCTCATCCCGTTAAAAAATAACGGTCATGTATTTTCATTCGGTGAAATGCACGGTATGACCGACTTGCCCAAACCGCAAGAAATAGAAATCCTGCCCTACGTCATGGGGAAATATACCAGAGAACCTGAAATACCGGGGAGTCCTTATCAAAAAGGGTATCGCTGGAAAGGAAATGCAGGATTGGATGCAAAGGCGGCTTTGTCGGATTATACGCTCGATTTGACGGTGAATCCCGATTTCGGGCAAGTTGCATTAGACCCTTCAGTGATGAATCTGACTGCTTACGAAACTTATTACGATGAAAATCGTCCGTTTTTTCAGGAAGGAAAAAATATCGTAGATTTTCCGATCGGAACGGATATGATGTTCTATTCAAGGCGTATCGGTGCGCTTCCCTCGCTTAGTCCGGAAGGAATAGACAATAAAAACAGCTTTGCCCAAACCATTGAAAATGTACCAATCATCGGCGCTTTGAAACTGACAGGCACCAACCGCCGGGGACTGACCTTAGGAATGATTGAAAGCGTAACAGACTATTCTTCAATCAATGTTACGCGAAATGGAGATAAAAGCTCAGAGGAAATAGAACCTTTGACCAATTTTACCGTAGCCCGCGTCCAGAAAAATTGGAAAGGAAATACATTGTTAGGGGGGATGCTGACTTCGGTGAACAGAGCTCTCAACGAACCGGCTTTGGATAATTCCTTAGTTCGAAACGCCTATACGGGAGGCGTGGACTTTACGCAATACTTTTCAAACCGCCTCTATTATATCGATATGAAAGGAATGTTCAGTTCGCTTAACGGGAGTACGGACGCCATTACGCAACTGCAAAGGAATGTGGTGCATTATTTTCAGAGGACTTCAGGCAAGGATTATTTAAATGTGGATGAGAACCGCACATCGCTAAACGGGACAGGCGGTTATCTGAAAGTCGGGCGCAAAGGCAACAACAAATGGTCTTTTTCGGAAACATTCAACTGGTTATCGCCCGGATTCGATCTGAACGATATCGGTTATTTGAAGCAAGCCGATATGCTGTCGAACGAAACGATGGCTGAATTTCGCCAAACCAATCCATGGAAATTATTCCGAAGCAATACGCTTACTTTTACGCAGCTTAACCAGTGGAACTATGGACGAAGTCCGGTTGGAAACAGTTTTGTTTTCGCTTGGAAGACTATGTTTACGAATCGGTACGAAGCGAATATTACCCAGACTTACGGATGGAATCAGATAGACAGCAGGCGTTTGCGAGGCGGACCGGATATTTGGTTCGGCGAATGGTATTCCATAAATGCTACATTCAACACGGATAAAGCGAGGCGCGTCATGTTTACGATGCAATATTCAGGTAATTACAATTTGCAAGGCGATTATGGTTTAAATACGTTCGCTCCCGGTCTAACTTTCCGCTTAGGGAATCATGTATATCTTGCCGGAACATTCAATTATTCCGATAATACGGATCATTTGCAATATGTATCGACTGTTGCGACTTCACTTCCATCCGAACCGGCTTACATTGCCGGACGCATGGACCAGAAAACCTACGGATTGACAATGAAGCTGCAAGTGAATGTCACTCCCGATATTTCATTGCAATGGTACGGATCGCCTTTTACTTCAGCAGCTAAATACATTGATTTTAAGAAAGCGGTGAATCCGGCGTCTCATATCCGCGGAGATCGTTTCTATACTTTTTTACCGGATGAAATCAGTTATTCAGACGGGAAATATGAAGTCCTAAGCAATTCCGGTAATTATACTTTCACAAATCCCGACTTTAATTTCAACGAATTCAGGTCAAATCTGGTCGTGCGCTGGGAATACCACCCCGGTTCCACGCTTTATATTGTCTGGCAGCACTCGATGTCGAACCAAGCCGGCTATTTTCTTCCAGGTTGGAATCAGAATCTGGAGCGTATGTTCGGTCTGCCTTCCACAAATGTATTGATGGTGAAATTGAATTATTGGTATAATTTTTAGTACATACTACTTCTTAAATAGTGTCCGGCAGAAAACTACTATTTTTTCAAAACACGATGAAAAAATCAGTTTCGATGCCCCCCCCTTTGCTGTTCTTCTTTTGCAAATTTCTTTTGTTTTTAGTTTTATTTAGTGAATAT
>Ga0123354_10006808_pt1 | contig 17047 bp, 14 predicted proteins | sample TergutLab28metaG_2_FD_97872 | JGI IMG/M metagenome (GOLD analysis project Ga0123354, IMG submission 97872) | Labiotermes labralis P4 segment gut microbial communities from Petit-Saut dam, French Guiana - Lab288 P4 | ecosystem: Host-associated > Arthropoda: Insects > Digestive system > Gut ...
AAATTTTTAATTTTTTTTTCTATCTGGGAAAAAAAAAAAAGTGAGTTCCTCATTTATCCATTTTTGACCCCCCCCCCCCTTTTTTTTTTTATTTTTTATTTTTTTGTATAAATGATTTGCCAGTGAGTATAAATCATATTTCTAATGTTATAATATTTGCAGGTGATACAAGTGTCTTGGTAACTGATGATAGCTATGATAATTTGAAACAGAAAGCGAATCTTGCTTCATCTTATTTAATTAAGTGGTTTCAAGCTAATCAGATTTAAATACTGCAAAAAACAAATGTAAAATTTACACCTATAAATTCATTATGTGCTCCACTGGCTGTCAAATATGCAAATCAATAATAAACTGAACTGGAAAACAGATACAGATCATATTCTTCCTAAACTGAGTACAGTATGTTTTGCAGTTAGGAGGTTGTTCATATACTAAATAGAGATGTTCTGAGGATGGTGTAGTTTGCATGCTTGCATTCTGTAATTAAATGTGGAATAATCTGCTAGGGAAATCCAACCAATTTATGCCATGTGTTTACATTAAAAAATGAGAATATTTAGAATTATGTCTCGTGTAGGAGCTGAAAGCTCATGTATAAATATGTTCAAGAAACTAGACATTTTAGCTGTATCTTGTCAGTATATGTTATTGTTGATGATGTTTGCAGTGGATAATTGAAAACATTGTCAGACTAACTTATCTGGATTGGATGCTAGGAACAAGAATCAGTTTTATTTCCCTATTGACAGTCTTTCTCTTCACACAATCTTTCGTGTTTTCAGAGAGAGTTTCCTACTCTTCTGTGAATATTTTTAATAGGCTTCCGAAAAATATCAAGAATATTAGGAACGAAAGGGTGTAATTTAAAATTGTACTCCATAAATATTTAATTTCTTATTCATTTTATTCACTTACAGAATTTGTCAAGCATCATATAATTGATATTTTAATTTTAGTATTAAATTTTTAATATGTATTGTATTGTATTGTATTGTTTTGTTTAAGTTGTCATGTATGATAATACCATCGTTTATAACTAATATTTATAATTTGTAACATTTTCATGTTCTCTTACTTATCTTTTACATTTATTCTTTTTGGATTGTATTTGTACTGTTTCTGTGTTGTGTTTTGTACTATTTTTGTGTTGTGTATTGTATTTTTCAGACTTGTTTCATATCCACCTGTTGTTCGATATGTGTTCTGGATTTACAAAATGAATATGTATGTATGTATGTAGGTATGTACATATGTGGATTACTTTGTGAGGTGATTTTTTTAATGATGTTTTTCTTAAATGGCTTAGTGCAACAGGTGGGATGCACATTCAGATAGCCATTCCTCAGTATGTTAATGGGAACTTCATTATATGTTGTAGGTCAGCACCCATGGCTACTCTCAAAATCAGATACTTGTTTGGAAATATCCCAGCCTGACACAGGTTGCTAATCTCACTGGTCATTCATATAGAGTCCTTTATTTAGCCATGTCTCCTGATGGGGAAGCAATTGTAACTGGAGCTGGAGATGAAACTCTTCGTTTTTGGAATGTATTCAGCAAAGCACGTTCACAGAAGGTATGTTTACTTCATTAGGAAAAATATCCTCTAATGTGTCACATTTTGAAGATGATGTTTATGCTTGTGGAGATAAAAAATATATGTTATGTATTTTGACATATGTTTTAGGAGAACAAATCAGTCCTGAATCTGTTCACCAGCATCCGATGATGGGTCCACAGGTGTTGAATTCGTTTAATGCTCAAGTCATCCTGTTTTTACTTGTTGCCAAATATATGGTGGCTCCTGTCATGCTGCTACCATGTTGTACAGATATGCAATTTTTAAGACTTATTGTTAGTATGAGGGTTCTATAGTAACAACTGTATATCTTGTATACAAATGTCATATTGGAATGAGGGTAGATCAAACTCCTAGTAAATTTAAATACTATTTTCTTTTGTTTTGCAAAGGATTATATTATGTAAAATATTTTTAAATGGAAATTTATTTTTGTTTATATATCCTATTTAATGTGCATTTATGTTTAATTATATTGCTATATAAAGGAGAAGAGACAATATTTTGACCCAGTGGATGTCTCAGGACTATAAATAATTTATCTAGAAGTGTATCATGAAGGAAATATTCACACTGGAACACTAAAATATATTCTCCACCTGCGTGTAACATGGGATTTAGTGCACAAATATGCAAGTAAATAAGGTTAGCTGTTGCTGTATAATAGTTTCCTGTTGGACTGTACCTAAGGGCAGGGAGGTGGTACAAACATACTAAGCAAAGTAGTGCATAGTGATATGTCTGTAGGCACCTGATTGTTATTTTAGTCAGATGATTGATTTGCTGTCATGGCAGGCTGTTTGTGAATTTTCTTAATTCTTCCTGGCAGTGCCAGGTTGGTATGCTGAAATAAGATAGGGTCCTCGTCTTTTCTGTATGGTCATACATTGTTATACTTTACATAGCTGCTGTAGTTGAATGGTTACTAAATAATCTCTGACTAGGTAAATATGAGAGAATATTTGGGACAGTTCTGCTGGGCCTTTTGCCTATACTGCAAGTTGCATGAGTTGCCTCCTTTCATACTCATCCTTCTGTGGCAATGTGAAACTGAAGGTACATTGGAGAGAATGCAACAGGTACAGTTGTAGTGTGTGTTGTACATATTTCTAAGAATTAATTTTGTCGGCATAAAATGGAACTCATAATCCTTGCAGTCCAGCGTACCAAGCACCAACTTCACATCATGAAGTGGGTGTTAATGTCACGTGTATAAAATGGAATTTTTGTATTCCATAATTTGTTTTATGTGTTCATGAATCCATTCAAATAAAACCTGAAAAAATACCAGTTTGGAGGGAAGCTCACCATCTTCAGCTGACTGAAGATTACATTTGCAGAAATTATTGAATCACATGGCTGTAATTTGTGCACAGCTATGGTCCTGTAAGTCCATAGTTTCAATAGTTTTGCTGTTCTCTTACAATATTCTCTGTACTTTGGACACATGTGTTTACACTAAAGCACATATTGTTTTAAGTGAATATTACGTTAAGGGAACGTCTGCAAGGAAGTACTGGGGAAACCAGAAGGAAGTTTCTGAGGGATTGACTTACTCAAAGAAGCACTGTACCTCCACAGTTGTGTGCCCTCTGCAGGGACATGAACACTTATTTCTCTGAGTGGTATCTTCAGTCAGCTCATAGCAGTGAACTCCACTCTGAACTGACATTTTCTTTTCACATAGTGCATAGGGTTATATGGTAGCAGTAAATAGTTTCCACACTGCAAGATGACACCACTGCTACTAGCACAAACTTCTGCTGCAAAGTGTGGAGGGAGTAGAGTCTGGTGAGTCATTGCATGCTTTGGGTAAGGCTGTAGCACATGTAATTGTTGAGTAATGTATTGTTAAGTACATGCATGTTGTTTCATTTGTGATTTTGGCATACCTAGACGAATGGTAGAATTTAACTGACAGTGTGTCTGCATCAAATTTTGCTTTAAAATTATAAAAAAGTGCTATATAAACTTTGACATGTTAAAAGTAGCTTTTGGAAAGCAGACACTTGGAAGATCAGTGGAAGAATTTCTGAGTGGTTTTTCCAATTACAAAAGTGATGTGCCTCTTTTGAAATGTACTGGCACAGTCACTGGGCTTGCTGTGTGAAATCCCAAGGAGACTACCCTGAAGGGAGCAGCATTGATTAGAAGGTAAGTATTGTTATTATGAAGGAATAGGTCGAGTCCAGAAACTATTCGATTGTACCTTGTATGTGATTGGACATGTGAACACAGAAAACAATAGATGCAGGAGAACAGGAAACCCATGTAAGGAAACATATACACTAAGTTTTTAATCCACTGGCATTTAGTGTGCCCTGAGTGCAAGGAGAATAATGGGTCCTCTGTTGTATGCAAATACAATTAAATCTGAGGAATATGCTACAGACAAATAAGTGGCCTTCAGTCTAAGATGTAGTTCAAGTCTCTTACAACTAAAGTCACCCAGTTAAGAAGGGTGACAACCCACACAGTGAATGCACCTCGCAGAAAAGCCGTACGCCTATCACAGTTGTAACATTCAATCTCATAATATAAAATTGTCACATTTATGCAGTACATCGTAATGTGCTGGGCTGCATACTTTCCGCCTTTGTCTGGGGACTAGAACCAGTAAAAAGTTATTCACAGTATAGTTTCAGACCTCTGTTAGTTTAAATAAATATAGTAGTAACCATGACTGAAATTCTTTTTTTTCACATGCTGAATTTGCATGTTTGATGATGTGATGTATTATTTTTACACTTTTTTTTGTACTTAATCCACTGTGTTTAAAAACTTTATTTTTTAATCAGTCAGTTGAAGTCGGGTTATGTTTCTTTTGTCTCATTGATGTATAAAATTCTGTTCTTTAATAAGATGGTGAATAAATGTTGTCCACATCACGGCTTTGGTGGCTAAACACCAGCTTCTCACTGCAGAACTGTGGGTTCAGTCTAGGTGTCTTGGTGTGACAGTTGTGGTGGACAAAGTGGCACTAGAGCACAATTTTTCTGAAGTTAGTATGGTTGTCCTCCCCTAATCATTATTGCACCATTGCTCAGGATGTCTGTGGCTGCCTCTTTTGGTTGAACAGTTGGCCTGATTAGCTTATTGTCTGTCATTCCTTGCTCTTTAAGGGTGTCATCTTTCTAACTCCTATACAGATGGTCACAGAGTAAGTAAGTTTGTTAATGGACCAAGTCCAAATAAAATGCTACGTTAATCATGAATTTAAATGTGTTGCTTGGCCTTGGGGACTTGAGTTTGCAGTGTTACAGAAGCTGGGGAACTACTGTTCTGGAGTGAATATTACCAGTATTTTTCAATAATTTTAACTGCAGAATGAAAGGGTTGAATGGATTACTTGAAGCTCCTGTACCCATTGATCACCTTATTCCAGTATAAAGATTGCACTTTTTCATACCACTTTTATCTTTGTAGAATTTTATATAAATGCCTTAGTTAATATATATTCTTGTTAAGATTTGAGGTTCATACAGCAGTGCTGATGAAGTTCAGTTCTTCTGGGAGATGATGCTGTGTCCATATGTAAAAGCTACTGACTTTTCCAGAAGAACTTGTCGTTTCCATCAGGCTCCTCCAAAATGTTGGTAGCTATTTGCCAGTAAAGACACCTTTGTGTCCCGAAAGACAGAAATCTTTTATATTTTCTTGTAGTTTCCCTTCTGCTATATCTTTTTCAGCACTTAATATATACGAAACTTTGTTTTCCTGTATCTGGTTTTTGTATGGATTATGGATATATTGATAAGTAGTACCTAATATGAGATTTGAGGATATTTCAGCAGTGAAAATCTATATTGTGGCCTTCTAGGCTATGACACTGTACCAGACTACATGGTTTCATAACCCAGATAACAATATGAAGTACCATACCTTGGGTTTGTGCATATAAATGGGTGTCACTGGATTAATATGGTAGTGTATATATCTGAAGGGGGAAGAGATGCAGGAATCTCATTTACAGGTGTAAAACTTAATGAATGGGTGGTGGTGAATATGTGTTGTTGGGGTTACTTTGTGGCACAAAGTCATTAGTAGAAATGTTATTGAACCAAAATGTACTGATGAAAATTGAAAAAAATTTGTGAAGTTTGAGAGGAGTTATTGAAACAGATGAACATTTGTGTGGTTTCTAAAGTCATACTCTGACAAAAATAATACACTTTGTTTTGTAATTTTTTGTGCATGTCATGCTTGCCATGGGCATGTAATGCTGAAATTTGAGGTGCAGTACTGATTTGATGCTTGCATCCGAGATATTTGTAACCTGTTTTACTTCCTGCGATTTATTCTGGTTTTTGTAACCCTTTATTATGCTCTTTGTACCAAATAAATTTTCTTGTTTTTATTTTTTTACTGTTTGAACATCCTTCATATTTGTGTAATGAGACTGCAGTGTTTGTGCAGTTGTTTTCTTTGTATCAGACAACAACCATTTTCAAATATACAGAATTTAATGTGCCACAGTTAGCAGGAATACTATCTTGTGAGTGATGAAGCCCACTATTTACTTTTGCCATACCAGTTTTAAAAGTGTGTATGTCAGTTGTAGTACCCACTAGCAGGAGTATGTGTCTGTGTGAGTTGTCAACATCTTCAGCCTCATGCACATTTCCTGTTCTGGCCACCATAATGTGATTAAATTATTTCACACATATGTTTTGTATATATAGTGGTTGTCTGCATCTTTCTTATCCCTGTGCAACTGTCGTGATTTCACTTATTTCCTTTTCATGGTGATGGGCAGGGACTGCAGTGCTACACACACACACCAAGTCATTTGTAAGGATTTATTTCTTACCGAACAGAAATTCTTACTGATACTCAATTAACATTATGTATATTATTTACATATGAAGACATATCATAATTAATTTGGTCTGTTATATTACAACAGCTTGTTTTATGCCACTTTGTAATCATACCTGTTTTTTTCTTTTGTACTATGTTTGTGATATTGTCATCAATTTTTCTGTTTCATTTGTTATAAAGTGCAGCATTCTTCTTGTATGTGTGCATGATGTTGAAAGGAAAAACTGTGATGGTTAGAAGTATGATCTCATTAAACATAGTGAATACTTTATTTATTTTGTTCAGTTACTGCATATGTGTTCTAAGGGATCCCCTTTCCAGTTCTTCAATTACAGTTTTCATTCATTTAGATTTTGCAAGAGCTAACTTGATTAAAATGCAAGGTTGATGTTCCCCTTACATGCAGTGGAGTTCATTATTGAGTTGTTACAGTACTTTGTCATTCTGCTGTATAGAGTTTTGACAGTGTACGCTTCTTATTTTGGACTGTTTCCATCTTCTGTGAAGGAAACCACTGCATTTCAGAAGCTGGCTCTGCTTCCATCCTCAGGGGCAAACCTTTCCAGTGGACTTCTTTTAGGGCACTGCTGTCAGTCACTGGGCAATACAGTCTATTCAACTGGCCAAGATATGGGCACAGTGACTGAAAGTAGCATCTTGTAAGGGGTCCACCAGATAGGTTTGAACCTGAGGCTGGAAGCTCACTGGCTTCTAGAAACATAGTGTAAAATGGCCAATATAAGAAGAGTACTTTGAATAACATTGTCACTATTCATTGTTCAGTCATACAGAAAGAGTTGAAAAGAATTGTACAGTTTTGGAAATTATACTTGTTCTGGATAAATTTCCGTGATGTGTTCAGCACCTGTTATTATTGTCATGTTATGTTTTTTTGTGTTATGTGAGATTGTTCTGCCTGATGTTTTATGTTTTCTATATCCAATACTTTGTAACGAAGAAAGAAAGAATGCATGTCACCACATTCATTTTCATATATTGTATGTGTATTTACCGAAGTGTGTTTGCTGGTGCTGTGGGTGATGGTGGTTCGTGGTTAAAATTTTTAAGTCTCCTAGCAAAAGCAGTGTGTAATAATAATAAGTTATAATTTGCAATAAAACACTGGTGCAGTTGTAATTGTTTTGTGTGCATTACTCTTGCAATTTATCAACAAAGCAGTTGACTGTATATTTACCCAATTTTCGGGAGCATAAGACATGCATGTTTTTCTTTGTTGAAGTTGCAACTTAAAATGTCTATCTTATGGTGCTTGTGGCACGGTTTTCCCTAAAATTTTTCATTTGAAATGCAGGTGTGTCTTATGCTTCAGAAAATAGACACCTGGAAACAGAATTGGAAGGCACTCAAAAAAACTAAAGACTCTCATACTTGGATTTGTGATTTGCCTCATTTTGCTGTGTTGTGTGTATTGCAATATCTTACAAGAATTGTATGAATAAAATTTAAATGTCTCTTTGCAGTAGTCATAAAATCTTTAGATGCCTAAATGAAAAAATAAGTGAACACAGAGTGTTTTGTACAATGTAAATATGTGTCATGGTGTTGAAAAGATAATCATGTCTTGTCAGAAATGTAATGAACTGTAAAAATAAATTTCCCAACATTCTGAATTGACCCTTCATTACCAATACCAAACAGGGACAATGACAGAAGTATATTGAACTATATGATGCTATGCAAGGAAAGTACTGTTAAAGTGTGATGTACTCTGGCCCAAAATTTTCGTCACCCCCCCCCCTTCTCTCTCTCTCTCTCTCTTGAGATTTGCCTTATTAGAGATAAAACATGCTTCTGTAGTTGCATACATGGTAGTAGTGGAGTAATGAGAGTCATAGTGACGACAAATATTCCACATTTACTTGTATGATTTCTGCCCTGTTATGAAGAGGAAATTAAAGATTACTTTGTGCACCACATAATCTGCTCTCTATTTTGACACACTGTTTACAACATAGTTTCCATACTGCATCCACTTCCCAATCAAGTGGATTGCTAGATGGATCTTCTTAAAAATGCTAAAAGTAATGTTTGCATAGCATCTGGTAAGCACAATATGATGCAGCTGAGTGGAAGTGGAGAAAAGAAGAAGAGCATTTACAGTTCTCTAAAAATAAAACTGTTCTTATATACTTACACATTTTTTTTATTATACCAGTATATATTTTTAATATTTCATTACTTCCAAAGTGTCCTAAGCCATAACTTCCATTCCTTGCATTGATGAAAGAAAAGAAAATTTGCAAGAAAGTGTAGCACTTATGCAAGTGCCAGCGGTTGTCATTGTCTGTTCTGAAATGCTGTAAAATGCAGTCATAACATTCTGAAGACCTGCTTCTTTTTTTTTTTTTTTTTTTTTTTTTTTTTTTTTGGGGGGGGGGGGTCACTGGTAACCCTGTTGATCACGTTTACTCCAGCCTCTATAATACCAGCGGTTCTGAATTTCCCCACTTCCAGAAGGTAAATATTCATAACACAGCTTGTAATTTTAAAAGTTTTATGATAAATATTACAATGAGAAAGTGTGCAGAGGTGTTGTACATTACTCACATAAAATACAAAAAAAACGGTAAAATCTTTTCTAGGGGAGAATGGTCATTCTGACCCTGAACTGAAGTTTTTAGTGAGTGGGTGGTGATGATGATGATGATAATCACAATAATGTCAAATTCATATCTACAATAGTTCTTGGCACATGAAATAAACACCCTGGTTGTGCAGTAATAATTTCTGGCAGATAAAAATATGAATATTTATTGGTGTTCCGATCACAGTCACATTAAGGAAATTGCTTCAAAAAAATTCAGATTCTTGGCTGAATTGTAACTTCCTAAGTACAGAAATGCACAAATGCAGGAGCACAAAGTTTGGGATTTCATTGTACTTTTGAAATCATATTTCAGAAGTAGTTTTAATTTTCTGTTTGTCTTGCTGCTATGTGAGAACAGTTTCCACAGAACGTAAGATTCATGAGTTGTGTAATGTATATTTTTTTGTACTATTATGACTATTGAAAAAAATGATCAACTGGCCAATATCCATAGTAGACCCTTTATTCAAAAAAGGCCACATCAGCTGTGTGCGTGCAACTTGTTTTTATTTCTGTATGGGAGAAAGGAACTGCTTTTATGATATTAAAATTCTAGTTTGGGGAATTACAGATGATGGTGGTGTCCAAATGGCAGAGCAATCTGCAACCCCCACCTCTCAAAAGGTGACATTGCTTGCTGTGAATAGATAAAATATATACAACTGCCATTTGTTTTACATGCATAACTTGGTTATTCCTTCATTTGACACAAAAAGTGATGTATGTAAATCAGTGAGGTGAAAGAATGTGTATAGATATTGCAAGCTTGAAGTGTAATTATAATCTTGAAATATATTTAATTTTCCCATTCAATAAATCAGGCATTTTATTGGATCAGTACTATAATGAATAATCCACAGGAAATTGCAACACTTTTAATTATAATTTCTTAAATGTCACTGATACTTTTATCAGAAACATCAAAAGATATAACAGTGATTCTTGGGGTTACATGAATCCATCCATTTACTTTTAACAGCATATTTCCAAAAATTAATTGGAACTATGCCACAACTTATGAAATTGATAAGATTTTCAAATCCCTAAAGGCTAAAAACTCATGGGTATTCCCATAAAAATTCTAAAATTAAGCACTCCTTTTATCATTTCCCCCTTAACCTAGATTTGTAACAAATCCCCTTTTTCCGATGTATTCCCTGAAAGACAAATATGCTATAATCAAACCTGCGTATAAAAAATGAGACAATGTTGTATATCCAAATTTTATGGGTTTAATGATTGATGACACTCTAACTTGGGTTGATCATATTGACCAACTAATATCCAGAGTGAACTCTGCATGTTACACAATAAGAGCTGTAGGAGCAGTGTTTACAAGGAAAGCTCTAAGAATGCTATATTTTCCTTATGGACATTCTACCATATCCTATGGCATAATTTTTGGGGTAACACCCATAATAGTATTAAAATGTTCCAAATGCATAAAAAATTTAAGAATTGTAACTAATTTGAAGAAAATGGATTAATGTAGAAAACTGTTAAAAACAATGGAAATATTACCTTTCTCTTCTCAGTTTATATTTTCACTTTTATTTTGTGGTAGACAACAAACATCTATTTACAAAGAACTTAGAAGTCCATAACCATGACACTAGATCTGCTAACAATTTTCATCTACTAATTTAACAAAATACCAAAATGGAGCTCATTATGCAGGAATTAAAATTTGCAATCATCTTCCTACTCACATAATGTGTGTAGTGAATGGAATACAAGTTTTTAAATCAGCCTTACAAAGGTGTCTTCTTTCTAACTCATTTTATTTGACTGAGGAATGTTTTAATTCTAATAAGTAACATACATTCCAGATTGTTTTAATGTTATAATTAATATTGTATTATCTATTTATTATATTGTAATTGTATTCTGTAATTTGACAGCTGTAATTTAACATATACATTGTGTCATCATATTATGACTATTGCCACATCCTAAGTTGTACCTTTAAATGGACCCAGTACCCATTGTACATAAGGCTGGGTGGACCCCAGGGCCAGTCTGGACAGGTGTAGAAAATTCTCGCCCCCACCGGGATTCGATCCCCGGACCGTCCAGCCCGTAGCCAGTTGCTGTACCGACTACGCTAGCCGCCCACTTTAAATGGATTAACGGAAAATAAATTAATGGAAATAGTGCTATTGCTTACATGCAGTACGTGCAGTGGGTTGGCCGGTCTAACAGGTGGGCCAACAGGACAGCTGCCTGGGGTGCTAACACGTCACTGGAATCATCGGAAATATGGTGCTGGTGCACTCAGCTGTTCTACACGCGAAAGAACTTATTCGAAAATTATCCGCAATTTCGGTACGGGACCTAAAAAATATTCGCCAGGCCTGTCCTAGGCCGAAAAAGTTCGAAGAATGTCGGCTTAAAGAGCGCTAAATTATTATTCTGCCCAGGGCGCCAAATTATTAGCCCACATGTCTCGGGCCGTTCCTGGGAAATGGGGCATGGTGCACTCACTTGTGTGTATTCTTTGTGGACTTGAATAGAAATCAGTTCTTTCAATGACCACTAATATTCTTCCCAGTGGACAGCGATATCACAGCAAAATTTTAAATTGCATTATTGATAATGCCAGAATTCGTTCTTGTTCAGAACCTCTCATTTTTGCGGTCATTAATTTTGAACTAGTCCACATTCTTTAACTTTCATATGCCCCATCTCATGTGCTATAAAATTAGTGGCAAATTGGCAGTTCTGCCAAACTAAATCATTTCAGCAAAACATTATTATTCTCTGCAACGAGTTGTCGCAAGTTTTTCCCTGCCTCATTAACGGAGCGACCGCTGGAATGAAATATAAATTATGCATGTGGATGGAAGAGATACTCGTTGCACCGCTACGATTATAATTCCGTCAAATTTCGGTATTACCACAATCGTAATCGTCGTAATGCAGCAACGACAAAGAAATAGGTGACCTGGTAAAAGAAAAACTGTACTGTGCATAGGTTAGAATGGCAAGTTGCGTGCTGCGCTCAGAGTATTAGCATCTCCTTGGGCCATGGGTCTAAGATAACTTGACGCAAACAGTAAATTTGAGGTTTGTCATTTCTGATAAGGTCCGACTTGTCGTTGTTGATGCTAACGTTGGCAGTACTCGCAGTTTAGTTTGGTGTGTGAACACCAAATGGGAAGGAGAAGGTAAACGATGAATCGATGGGAATTTCCGCGCATTGTTAAGTGGTGGTTAAAGTTGTGGAATACATTGTAGATCAAACGAGTGGGTTGGAACAGTCGACACGTGCAAATATGATTTAATGGCTGTATGTTGCCAGGGTCAGGCTAGTGAAGAATGGGTTATAATCGCAAAATACGGGAGGCGGCTTGAAAGGTCCTGGGAATATTCCTTCTACTTTGAATGTGATCTGAAACTTTTAGGTAAGTAGTTTTGCGTAAAATCCTCCACCCTGTCCTTAGTTTAGGCCTGTGAATGTGCAAAATAGCAGTAGCGCCATTTCAGGGATAAATTTAAAAAAAAGTAATGTGTCAGTTTTTATGTAGTAGTTATACATGCCAAGTGAATATACGTTTCAGAGTTCCTATTCGTGCGCACTATGTTGGTAGCAGTGTCTCACGCAATAGTAATCATTTCCACAAGTATACACCAGCGTAACCTGACACCCTCAACTTATATTGCAGCGGTGCGTGTTTAGAATTTTACGGGGTTACCGGCTATCATGACACTTCGAGCAATCGTGCAGATTCTGTCACAGCGAAGTATAGTTGGTAGGATGAAATAAGTTAGACCCGCCTACAATGGGAACCTTAACGTAGCTCACCTTCCATCGTCGCTCACTATTCAGCGCAACACTAAGGGCACTTGAAAGAATTTTTATATATGTGCTGGGAGTTCTGGCTTCATTACATATTTTTATTATATCTCGTTTCAGTAGTTTGTATGTTATAATCTTTATATTTGTGAGTATGAAGACAGGATGTTTTGACACTGCATTATGCTTGTTCTGCTTGTAAGACGTTTTTGGCATAATTTCACAGAGGATGTCCATTTGTTGTTCAGTTTTAATGTTGTACATACAATGCATCATGCAAAATTCATTTTATCAAACCAACCTTACATGCACTAAAATGTGAACACAACACAGTCTCCTACACGTTTCAGAACTTCTTGAGTGCCTCCATCAGAGTCCTGTATCAATTAAAGTTGTGCCCTTGTAATTGGTTTGTAATGTGAAACACAGTCACTCGCTGGCACACATATTAAAATTTGATTAAAAGCGCAAGAAATACCACATCGTAGAATGTTAAAATGTCAAAACAGCAACTTGAGCATTTGGTTCAAGCTCCATTTAGGCTTTAGCTAGGGTCTCCACAATTTTCACTATGTGGTGAGTGAACATCTAGAAACCCATTCAGAACCCAAATATGTGTTGTGTGGTCTGTGTGTGTGTGTACATGCTCACCACCTAGTGAAGAATGTGGAGCCCCTAGCTAAAGCTTAAAATGAGCTCAAAGAAAATGTTCAAGTTGCTGTTTTAACATTTTAACATTCTATGATGTATTTCATTGTGTCTTAATTAAATTTTAATATGCATGCTAGTGAGTGACTATGTATAACATTACGGACCAATTTGAAGGGCTCAACTTTAACCGATATAGGACTCTGATGAAGTGCTGAAACATGTAGGAGATTGTGTACCTATTGTGTTCACATATGTTACACATTGCCACTCTTCTATCAGACTTAATATTTATTTGTGATTACTAGGCCCACCAAAGACACAGCATAATCCAATCTAACCTAACCTACGAATAAATTTATCTTCTAGACAGAGGGGAGGAGTTTAAACCTGAACAAATTCAATGTATCAAACCAACCTTACATTTTGAAATGTAGTGTGTGAAATCTGGCGTAAGATGCAATATTGTATTCTACTCTTGAGTTCTTCTGGGGAATTTAAATAAGTATTCAGATAAAAACAAACTCTTATGAGCACCAAAACTGTATTGTGGGTACCCAGCCTTACCAATTTTTATTTAATAAGTCTGTGTTTGTATTTTGTTGTCATTTACGGTGAATGAAAAATGCACTCGTGATGTGAGCTGGCCATGAGATATTTATTAGTATCAACCTCTCATTATGTTTGATGGGTACCCATGTAAAGTCCCAGCACCTTTTTAGTCTTCCTTAGTAAGAAAAGAAATGTGCTGTGGTAATGCCACAAGTCCAAGATTGCGACTTCCATTCCTAGTCTTTGAGTCACTGGTATTTAATACTGATGTAATACAATACTTTGTTTGTAACATGATCAGCTGATTTGGAATTGTTAAGGAACCTAATTATCCAGCTGTTGTTATGAAGTATTTTTGTCATAAACCAGAGTATGGTCATTCCCTGGAATATTTCATGTGATGTGCCTGCAATTCAACACAAGTTTATAGACCATTTAACTGTGATTATCGGAATGGTGGTGAAGACTGCTGGGAAGTTATTTAATACATAACTCAAAATTTTTGGTGTTTGGTGACTATGTGACATGCAATAAAGAAGACTGATCCTAGTTTCAGTCTTACCAGTTACATTTGTTGTGAGCAATCCTACTGACATTGTGTATACAAAACTGTTAAAGAATTTTGACTGTGATTTGGAAGTGACACATGGGCAGCAAATGTTATACATCAGACCTCCATGTAGTCACCACTGGTGTTTAAGGATTTGTCCCATCATGGCCCCAAGGCTTGTATCCCAGCATTGAAGACAATGGTGCCAGGTGGCTAGCCAGGTAGAGACAGGTTGGTTCATCATGTCAGTGTTTGTTGCAAATCACTTGCCAGCCAGGCACTTCTTCATGGGTCCAAAGAGATGGAAGTTAAAAGGTGTGAGATCAGGACTGTAGCTGTGCTCCATAACTTACCAGTCATAGCGCTGTAACCAGTCAGAATCCAAGTTGTCAGTATGGGGCTTGGCATTATTGTGCAAAATTATGTTGCTGTGTTGTGACAACCCAGGCCTTTCATAACTAATGGCCAGCCAAAATCTTTCAAGTGTACCACAATAAAGCTGAGCAGTTATAGTGTCACCATGATCAAGGAAATCTACAAGATGCACTAATTTGTGGTCCCATAAGACAGTTGCTATTATCTTTCTTACTGATGACATCTGAATTTGGTTGCTGCGGGAGGTGATCAATAATTCCACATCTTGGTTGCTTTTCTTTTCTTTCAGGTGTTAAATGAGTAACTGATGTTTCATCCTGTGTAAAAGGACACTGCAGAAACTGCTCTCTGTGATTGGTATAATATTTCAAATGTATGAGAGAGAGTCCCATACAATGAGCTTTGTTGTCATCCATAAGTTTCCTCATGCACACATTTTTCTGCAATCCAGGTGGTTGTGGACACAACCCAGTGAAATGGCTAGCTGTCTAGTGATATCAGTCAGCTTAATGTGTCTCCTTTTTGGTAAGGTCATCTGCAGGACACACTTTGTCATCCATAGTGGATGTACTTCAATGCCTGGGTTGCTGCTTGTTATCAACATTTGTCCTGCAAGTATGGAGAGCATTGTACCATTTCTGTACCTCTGTCTGTGATATTATGTGTTCTGTGTATCACTCCAATGACTGGGAATTAATTCCCACTGAAGCAACACCCTCCTCATCCAAACAAAATAAATCAGACTACATTCTGAGACATTTGAACATGTTTGTAGTAGGCCTGCCACCTTTAAACTGATTGCATGGTGATAAAATGTGCAGTGCCCTGTCATGGCTGTATAATGACATGGATGATCTACTTGTGCCCATTATATGATGGAATCTGCAATGGAGTGATGTTGTTTTACATGAGACAGGCTGCTACCTTATTTTTTTGGATGTCCTTTTATTCACATTGTCATCACAGCAAAGGTTGGATGCTCAGACATGAGGAAACAAAACCCCTGGCGTAGAATGTAAATTACATTGGTAAGAACCTCTCTTATAACTGTGTTAATTATTTGCTTGACTAAAGGCAGTTTAGCAGATCATTGTGGTTTAGGATTTCCAACAGGAGTAACTTATAACTTCGTGATAAAGGAGGATATATACCGATTAGTAAAGACTGCAAGCAACACCCAATATGTGACTGTTGTGGTAACCAAATCCATGCAGCACAGCCTTTCATGAGAAGCCAATAATAGTTGCCCATCTCATCAGTAAATTTCCTGTCTTTTATGGGATCTGAAGGTTTTATTGTCTTGTCACAAGGGCTTATCTCTGGACTGTGACCACAATGTGATAAATTCATTCCAAATCGTCCCATACAAATCATATGTCTGAGTCTCTATAACATTTCTTAAGGAGGCTTGTTCATAGGAGTACCCTTTGTTGGTTGTCTGCACCATTATCTATGCAATATATCTGACAGTACTCTAGTAATCGTGGAGTTAAAGAGATTTTCAGTCGACACTCATACTTTAAATGGAGATTTCATTTGTCCAGGTTTTGGTGGGGCACTTCTGGTTTTATGGGTTTTAAAGACCTCTATCCCACTGGCCTGCAAAACTTGATGTGGGACGCCAAATTACCTGGGTTTTTCCAAGTCGTAAAGTACGAAATTTCTTGCAATGCGTACGAACATTTTGGCTTCCACATCATGGTGTGAAACATGCGTAGGAATAGGACAGCATCAGCCAGCCACTAGCAGGAAAGAATCGGGGAGTGAGAGGAAGGTGTATAGATAAGGATGAGGGTCTGTAGTGAGACTGCGAAGTATGAAGAGCGGTATGTAAAGAAGAATCAGTAGTTCAACAGAGTGTCTGAGTTGTACTTAGTATTCTTCATGTGTGTGTGTGTATATATATATATATATATATACAGGGTGTCCCAGGAGGAATGTGCCAGACTTCAGGAGGGTGTTCCTTATGTTAAAGTATACCGATATAACCCAAGACACCTATGTCCAAAGTTGAACGGTTACGGAGATAATGGCCAGAGAAGTTTGAAACTTTGACAGCTGTTACACACTTATTGATTACCAAATACATATTAAAACTGGCAGGAATATGTGGTT
>Ga0123354_10006809_pt1 | contig 17046 bp, 15 predicted proteins | sample TergutLab28metaG_2_FD_97872 | JGI IMG/M metagenome (GOLD analysis project Ga0123354, IMG submission 97872) | Labiotermes labralis P4 segment gut microbial communities from Petit-Saut dam, French Guiana - Lab288 P4 | ecosystem: Host-associated > Arthropoda: Insects > Digestive system > Gut ...
CTGTATGATACTTGCCTTCCTTCTGCGAATTTGACACTCTGAGCTTCATTACACCATAGCTTTTGTACACAGTACACTTACAGCAACTGAGTCAACTTGCAGGAAATAGCCCTACAAGTTTCCATTTTTAATCACTGCATATTAACTGTACATTTATGCCAGCTGTAAGCCACACAGATCAGATAATAGTCTGCACCCTGTAAACCTCAGTTGCCATTGTTGGGACCTTCCTGGTATAGAACTGTCGTGTGCAGACATATACAGGTATAACCAGAGGTATTAGAGAATGAGTGAAGAAGGACTGGGAACATAAAGTAAACGGTTCCTTAAAAAGCAAAGCTTAAAGGATTGTTTTGAGGGTTGGATGCAGAATGTTTAGTGAATATTTCCAAATTTTGTGTTTTCTGTTGCTGATAACCATTTGCCCTGCTTCTCAATTGCCAAGGATAATTGGATATTTTATTGTGTTTCTTCCAGATTCTTTTTTGCACAAACATTCTTAAGGAAATGTATTCGTGTAAATGTGTCTCACTATGGCTGGGTGTCAGTGGGTGGGATTGTCTGCACCCGGCGAGAATAGCCCTGGGGCCTATCCAGCCTCCTGCTCAGTGGGTACCAGGTCTTTCCTGGGGGTAAACTGGTTAAAGAAAGAGTACAGCCATACCTCAATTCTGGGCCTTCATGGACTGTTCTTGGGTGAACTTTACCTTTCTTTTATTCTTGTTCGTCATCCCAAAACATGGGTACTGAGACAGGCATTTTGGTGTGTAAAAGAATGTTTGATGTAAGTTTGTTGTTGTATGTGGATCATCAGTAATTGGCTGTATTCAGTTTATACTTACAACCGTAATTTTTGTGACAGGCCAGGGTGCCAACGAACAATATGCAGTTGTTCAGTAGAGGATCCGGAACACATGGTAAGAGCTTCTGTTATTACAAGGTGTGATAAAAAAATGTGGTGAATGTTTAAATATAAAAAAAATATTATTACAGTAAAAGACACATTGCCATTAATCCCCCTCAAAATACTCCCCCTCACTTTGAACACACTTATCCCATCATTCTTGCCACTTTCTGAAGCAGTTCTGGAAGTCCTCTTTCGTGAGTGTCTTTAGTCGCGCTGTCCGGCTGCCTCGATGTCCTGAATCAATTCAAAACGTTTACCTTTCATGGTCATTTTGACTTTGGGGAAGAGCTAGAAGTTGCACGGTGACAGATCCGGTGAATGAAGTGGATGAGGACACACAGTAATATTTTTATTTGACAGAAATTGCCGTACCAGAAGCGATGTGTGACACGGAGCATCGTCGTGTTGGGAGGATGAAACCGTTTGCCCATTTCTCAGATCGTTTTCTACGCACATCTTATTTTAAACGCTCTAATAAGCCCTTATGATATTCAGAGTTCACCGTAGTGTTCCTGAGCACAAACTCAGCTCGCACAATTCCATCAAGGTCAAAAAACACAATCACCATCACCCTGATGTTGGATCTTGATTGAAGTGCTTTTTTCACATGAGGAGAACTGGGTGATTACCATTGAGAACTCTGAACCCTGGTCTCAGGATCATAACCATAGACCCAAGTTTCATCTCCCTTGATGACATTTCCTAAAAAGCTGGAATCTTAAGCAGCACGATCGCGCAACTCCAATGAAATTGACAGACAGTGTTGCTTTTGTTCAACAGTCAAAACACATGGAATAAATTTCACACTCGCTCGCCTCATGTCCAAATTTGTTGTTAAAATGTTTTGAACGGAACCATAAGTGATGTTCAGATCCTCAGAAATTTCCCTCATAGTCAATCGCCTGTTTGATGGAATCATTTCGCTTACTCTTTCAATACTGTCTTGGGTTTTTGATGTTGAAGGAAATCCCTATCTCTCGTCTTCAGCCAATTCACAACCATTACGAAATCGCTCGAACCACTTGTAAACCGTCTTCAAGGTCACTGCAACATCACCATAAAATAATTTTAACATTTTGTGTGTTTCTTTAGCATTTTTTTGCAGTTTGAAACAAAATTTCATGTCAATGCGTTGTTTGTGATCCATGATTTACAGCACACTTTAAAACACACCTTCTCTCAACCGTAGCTCATGACTGACTGACTGACTGCAGTGAACAAGTTGAAACTTGTCACACACTGTTACTAGGGTTCGACGCGCCACTTCCCGTATTGAAGGTCCCCGCCTTTTGGATCGCACTCGGCAGCAGCATTCACTGTACTTTTTGATCACAGTGGTACATTCTGTAATTCAGAGACACTTATCCAGATATGCATGATTTATGCTGTGGTGTCTGATACTGGTCTACATTAGAGAATAATGGCTGATATTGGCCTGTCTGTAGAAATGAAAATGTGACAAACAGAGACAAGTGGAAGAACTGGTCAACTGAAAGTTTCTATAGACCGTTTTCACCCAATTAGAATTTTGGGTGAAGGATTCGGAAAAATGGTACTGGTGAAGATGAAAGCATCAGCTGGACCTGACCAACATTTTTCCATTAAGGTCATGAAGAAGTCCCACATTAACACTTGTTGCAATGTGTCTTCCACTGTCACTGAAAAAAAGGCTCTGGTCCTTGCTTTTGGGCATCCATTTATTATGACACTGTACTCGTGCTTCCAAACAAAGGTAATTTTGAATTTTTTGAACCTGCTTCATATTTCCAGAGAGTCATTAATACTGAAATTTAAGATTAGTTTGAAAATGTAATGTTTAGGTGCATTTGCAAAATTGCAAAAATGGATTATGAGGTTCATCATGTCTGCCTGGCTGTTCATCTGTCTGTCCATGTGGAACAACTCGGCTCCCACTGGGCGGATTTTCATTAAACGTGAATGTATCAAATTTAATGTAAATCTTTCGAAAACCTGTCAAAAAAATTCAAGTTTCATTACAGTGTGATAAGAATAGCTGGTACTTTACGTGTTGTTAATGCAGTTTTTATAATATCTTGCTCAAATCTTCTTAGAATGAGAACTGTTTCAGAGAGTTCGTAGATAAAATTAAAAAAAAAAAGTATTAAGACTGTCTGAGTTGAAAAAGAATATGAGTTCAGCAGTTGAAGGTCAGAATGGGTCACAGAAGCTGGGCCCATAAATTCTGCATAGCTTGAAATGAGTGAAAAACTTGCTTAAAAATGCTTCTCTCTGGATTTCATACCCATGAAATTTAAAGAACTAATTGCAGAGAAAGGTTATAGGGACTTATATTTAATAAAATTGTGATGATTTGTGTGTAATTTTTTCAACCTCCTTTCTCACTGATGTGTCCTCATTATTATTGTTAACAAGAGGGAAATATCCTCTTTTCTTTTGATGGATATATGGTAGGGTAAATCAGTCCCGTTACAGGCCTGGAGTGGCCCAGAGGGTTCCAGGAAGTTAAGGTTCCCAGATTTCATGACAATGGCACAGGATAGTGGTAAGGTTGTCAGCCTTGTGCACCGACCGCCTTTACCCCCCAGAAAATGCTCCTCGTACTCATTTCTGTTGGAGGCTGAGTCGACCCCAGGGCGATAGTGCGATCGGAAGGATTATGTCAACGAAAAATTCCAATGACACCATCTGGAATCGAACCAATGACCTTCTGATTTGTAGCACAGTACCTTAACCACTGTGCTACCACAGTCCCTGGTTATATGGTAACCCTAATAAATATATTCTGCCCTGAAGCTTGTGGTGACATAGTGGACTGTATTCATCTAATAATCCAAAGTGCATGTTCATATTGAAAAGTACTCTTAGTAATGAACATGTGGAGTCTGTCTTTGATTCGCAGGAACATACAGTTTGCAATTTACATGATGTACACATCACAAATGTAAGTGTAAATACAATCTACATGTTAAAAAATTTTCATTCAGCATAGCCTGTGCTCTGAGTGGGTGTTTCATGCTGTCTACTTGCTCACCACCAAAAAAAAAAAAAAAGGGGGTTCTATAATTTTTGTATAAAGTGTGGAAAACCAAACTGTTTCTGATACTTGTTTATATAATTAGTATGAAGATGCAATGTACTTTCAACTTAAAACAATCATGTAAAATAAACTGGGTAATTGTATAATTGTCATGAAAGATATATTACAAAAATAAAATACATGATAAGTCAAAAGCATATTCTTCTTTAACAGCAATTACATAAAACTTTTTTTGTTTTTTGTTTTGTGTATGGCAAGTATGTTCATACATGTAACATATGATATACATTTATCACAGGAAGAAAATTCTTAAGGCATCTTGAGAACCACTACACTTCCAGTTAATACAGTAAGACCATACCAAATGTAAATAAGAATATGCCTCATACAGTGTCAAATCAACTAATGCGTTGCTATGACAAAGATAACATATCCATCATTCCTTCCTTATACATTATATTTATACCACGAGTAAAAAATGCCATGGATTGGCACGGAATATATACTTAAAACTTCATTCACACAACCATCTGTTTTCTTTACCTGAAGTTTGCATCACATTCAAATCTAGCCACGTTAACAAATATGCAAGTATTCACTGTACAGTGTCCTTCAATGATGGCAGAGTGACATTTTGCACATTTGTTGGAAAATCACAGATTTTAAGTTTTGAAGTTCAAGTAACCAAGTAATTTGACAACCTTTAATATTAAGGATCATTTCTGGTACATAAGCAATTCAATTATTTATCAATTTGGCACATGATATAGAAAGGTATGCCACCTCTAGTCTAAATGCTAAAAACACAACTTAGGGCAAGACCAAATTCCAGCAACATCAGTCATCAACGTCCTGCTACTTTTGTTCTCTGACAACATTCAATTGGAGCAACAATCAACAGTATTTTCCAATATCAAATGTTGTACCACAAACAGAGAAACTCTCTTCATAAAACATGAAGTGCATATCTCAGACTAAATGTCTAAGTACATAATTTTGTGCTGTTGTGTTCACTCATTCAAAACTAATCATCACTGACTGTCTGCTATGTTTCCTTCAGCAGGAAAATACAAAAAATGTATGAACTGTATGTTATACCACAAGGTCTGACAACTAACAGAAGCGACTCCATATAAAAGACATCTGTCATTACCAATTAGTCAATGCAATTGCCTTCCAAGAGACCTTCTTGGTATTATCACTGGGTTGCTCTTAGAACCTCAAGTGATCAAGATATGTCACTAACCTTTAATAAATTTGCTCAACTTCCAACAGCCCTTCTTGGTATTATCACTGGGTTGCTCTTACATCCTCAAGTGATCAAGATATGTCACTAACCTTCAGTAAATTTCTTCGAATTCCAAAAGCCCTTTTGGGTACTGTTACTGTTTTGCTATTAATGTCCTCAAGAGATAAGGATAAGACCCTTTCAAGATTCTTAATTTTGGAGCATGAATGGGTCATAAAGTGCCAAATCAAGGTGGATGTACCAACATTAATACTTGTTTCCTGACCAAAAATCACTGAAGATGGTGTTAGGGGAATGTACATCATCTTTTTGTCTTTTACAATTAAGGTACTGCAATACACTTTCACCTCTTTCAGTGAGGATGTTTGGTTCAGTCTCATAAAAGAACAGCTTCATTATGGATAATTCCTCTAATGTGTGAACATGACTTTAACCTTATAATTTAATGTTTACATTTCCTTCAGTCTAGGACTGTGGGGTCTGGAATTTTTTGTGGTTCACTTTGAAAGACCCAAGTCACTATCTCTTTTAAAGAGTATGGATTATTTTAAAGTGTGCAAAAGTTTTGAGCAGACACATACACCATATGATTTGACAAACATAACTGTGTACCAAAGAACACTTAAAGAAACCACATGACAAAGTGGGTCCTAATGACTGACAAAACTAGTGAAAACACAACCATGTGATCAACAAATATCAATGCATCAGTGCTGCCAGATGCTGCACAAAACACTGTTCATATTTCACATTATGTGGATTATGTGACGGGCAACTGGTTCTCTGTGCCGGTCTGTTGATTTTAAATTTTTGTGTGTTTTTCGAATGATTCAGCTGGAATCTGCTACAAACTCTTCTAAGCTTAACCACATCCCAACATGCACAATTTGGTCCCTGGTTCAGTAAATCACAATAAAATCTCTCCCTCAAACTACACTACTTGGTACAGTTAATAAAATTTAAAAATATATAATAAAAGACTCAGATTAATAACATACAAAAATTGCAAAAGTTCTCTGACTTACCATGAAGTCCTTACTAAAGCACCCAAATTACATACCCTGTTTACAAGCACCTTTTGTTGTACAAGGCTGACATGTATAACATATGAAGTGTTCACTCCTGTCCATATGGTCTGTGAGTTTCTCTAATAATCCACACATGGTCAATCACTTCACCTTCCTATAAACATTACAATAAAATACAGTTGTAAGATATGAGGCACCAGTATAGCTTAACAGTAATAATGTCCCATATTTAGTGAATATTTTTTGTGGTCCCAGCCAAAACCCCATAAAATCAATTTATTATTTCCCACATTTTTTAGGAAACTTCAGTGCCATGGAGAGATACAGCCATAGCACAAAAGGGTCTCCACTCATTCTTCACCTTGGCACTAGATGGAGATGAATGGTCAACTTCACACCTAGCCATTTTACGGACGGAAAGAATTCCAGTACCCATTGAATAGGAGGCTGGGTAGGCCTCAGAGCTGGTCTGGACATCTTGAAGAAAATAAAACAGCAGGTCATCCAGCCCGTAGTCCAGTTGTTATATGGACTGTGCTACCCAAGCCCACAAATAAAACACATTTAGTGTAAGAAATTCTTGACCATCAACAACCATGTTATACTGATTTTGTGTTAAACTTATTTATTGTAAACTTACAATACGTGTTCAGTCAACACAACAAACATTAAAAAGTTAATGTGTTACCGCAACATGTTTCAACTCCAGAGAGTCATCATCAGGCTGAATATTTAAGAACCATTGATTACATATCCTTTATGGTGCTGTACATATTCTGTATTCATGTTTGAGTCAGAAATTATGACCACAAAATCACAAACATAGGTGATTCATGTACCATGCCCAACACACACAAAAGCCCAGCTAATTTGTGTTGTAACGACTGACTGCATTGAATCTCAGAGATGATGTTTAAGTGTTAGTTTCATATATCAGTAAATATTATAGAAACCAATTTGACATTAATGATTATGTAACTGTGCCTATATATGCATGTATTTCTTTAACTACTTATGTAAAGGAATTATTTTGTCATAATAAAACACAGTAAGACTTACAAAATGATGAACTGTCTTCATGCAGTTTTTCGTTAACTCCAATTAACGAAACCCTCGGTTTGGTGTATGAAAAGTCATTCTGCTACAGATGCATTGTCGTTTGAGTTATGATACTGTGCATTCTGGTAAGTAAGTAGCTACCAGTGTTTTGAAGAAACATAACCACCTCCATCTTATAAACTGAGTATATATCATCCATTAAACCATACCCCATTCTAGATTTTACAGAATTAGATTCCATGCCCTGTGTGACACATTGCACCTCAGCTCTCTGTAGTGTACACTTGCCTTACACAACACACTTTTTCAGAAATGATTCTTTCAGTCATCGTACCTTGTCAACTGCAACTTGCTCTGTATACAAATGAGTAGCATTGTGGATACGCAAGCGCATGTAACCATATTCAAGGGAACGGAATGCAGACCATTCAGGCTGTTCACCAAATGGGTCATGTAGCTCACGACAACCCTGTGCACAGAAATCACACACACACACATATTTACATCAACTTCCATTACAATAAAACATCATTTTAACAAACAAAACTTTGTCACTAATTTTATCATAATACATTTCATTGTATGTAGGCCAGGTAGCTCAGTCGATATAGTGACTGACTATGGGCTGGATGGTCCGGGATCGAATCCCAGTGGGGACGAGATTTTCCGCCTGTCCAGACCGGCCCGGGGCCCACCCAGCCTCCTGTAAAAAGGGTACTGGGTCTTTCCCGGGGGTAAAGTGCTGCCAGGGCGTGCTGCTGACCACTCACCCCCTTCTAGTGCCGCGGTCATGGAAGAGTAGAGCTATACCTCTACCCACCCTCTGGGCCACACAGGGCCTGTAATGGGATCACTTTACCTTTACATTTCATTGTATACAAAAACCTACATAAGGTTTAACCTTGACAATGTGGATTGGCTGACAGTAAAACTGTCTTGAAGTTAAATCTTGTAATTCAAAGCACGTCTGTTATAAGGTCAGACATGAGAATACAGATGGATTCAGCCTTCTACAACCAATACAAACTATTTCTCCCACAATTCATTACACATCAAATCACTTAAAAATATAGTGAACGTGGTGGTGGTGATTGTAACCAAACATCACCTGGCAGGCATGATTTGAATCTAGTCTTGGAAATCAGTTCAAGACAAGCAATTGGAAAGAAGTCTGTGGCAGATGGTTCAGTCCTTTATACCATTAGTAACTCACACAAATGACCAGAGGGTTGAAATCCCTTACCCTGCAAGCACAAGTCAAAAGGGCCTGCACTGCAGCAGGGAAGTGAAATTAAAAAAAAAAAAAAAAACACCTCAGAGCAATCACAATCACCCTTTGTTCTTAAAATTCCTAGTTAGATACTTCAAATTTACATGCTAAAAGTCATTAACTAGACACCTTAGTTCAGCACACTAACTCAACTTCACAAGCCTACATGTCATTAAATCATTCAAGAGTGGAAATAAAAACATGTTGGCGCTGAAAGTTCATACACTATTGAATTACAGTCCCCCTAGCAACCAGACAGTCTTGAACCCAGCATTCAGTAGACAACCAACGAGGAAAAGACAAAAACCCTCTTGGCAACTAAAAATCACAAAAATAGGTCATTCTCGAATACCAGGGCGACCAATCAAAACCAGTCAGTTCGAGCAAAATTTCACATAAGTTTGTCTTGATAAACCTAAAAAATCCACTGCATGAAGATTTACTATAGACAATGGATGTTAGATATTGCTGTATCAGTATTATAACTTAGACAGACTGTAAGTGCTGAGGATGAATATTACTCACAATGAAATCTATGAATATACAGGATAAGTTAAACAACTTATACAGAAACTGTACGAATGGTTATGTTGTCTGCAAATTTTGGTGAATAATGTTCAGTCAGGGGAACAATGGTAGGAATGGTGATTCTAGTAAACCACTAACATCCATAGTGTGTTGATTACTCACATACAAATTTACGCACAAAACCTACAGTATCAATAAGCAAGCCCCTATAGAAACTTCCAAGTAGCAACTATGAAGGACAGAGCTAACCTTGGTACAGCTAACCAGATTTCTGACATTAAGGATGAGTTGACAGGGAAAATGGTGCTCCACAATGATGCACAAGAAGACAGGGGAGGACATCCAGTTATACAATGATGATATGATGGTCATCACAAATAACAGTGGTAGAAGTAGCAGTAGACAACCTATGGCCATTTTGAAATCTTTTTCTTTTCATTTACTGTGCAGTCATACCTGCCAACCCAAACCAAGTCATATTGCATCAATTTAACCATCATTACTGCATTAAGAAAGCGAAAAGCCACACAACACAAGGCACAGATACTCCCTTGCTTAAGCAAGTCTCAACTAACGTAAATCTGACTTCATGGAAAACCCATGAAAATAAATTAAAATAGCAGGCAGAAATTCATGACAATTTGTACACAACTAAGTTAGATGATGCAGTATGTAATGGGTACATAGTTCAAATGCCTTCCTTCCAGAGCATAAGTGTTCCACACCACCACCATTTCCTTTTAATGTTGATTCTGTTTTCCAACTACATAGTACAACTACAAATGTGAAATGGTAACTATATTTACCGCCGAGCCTGTTATAATGTGAACAGGTGCTCGGGGATTACGATATGGTTCTGCGTAGCTGCCGTTCTGAATGTTGTAGTCATACAGCGGCCACAAGCGTTCATATGAATGCTCATGTGCCCAGATGGCCAGATCGACACCATAGTCATACAGAAGTTTCTCCATGCCGAACCTGGAAGTATACGAAAGAACATATAATGCAACAAAGCTATAGCCATGAAATATTAAATTGGTGGCTCTGAAAGGTAACTATCTAATGATATTTCCAAAACTTCAGATTGTACAAGACTGAACAGTAGGGTTAGTGAATAAACAACAAATTGGAAAGGATGTGGAAGGAAGTGGTTGTGGCCTAATTCAAAATACTATAGAGGCATTCATCTGGCAAGATTGAGGAATTCCACAAAGAACCTCCTTAAGGACAGTGGGTCTCTTGGGCAGAGATTTGAAATTGAGACCTCCGCAAACTGCAACCCACTTGATGACAACATGCAGTCTTGGCCAACATGCCAGTATAATTACCTTCAATCTCACCAAAAAAAAAAAAAAGCAGAACTGCTTGGAAATACAACAACAAACCGGAAGTCATGATATCCAGCATCCCCAGGACAGTGTTGTTGGACATTGTCACTTTCCAGATACTAGGATGTTATACCTAACGTGTACCATAGTGTTACATACTTAACGTGGTGTATATATAATCTAAACAAGACAGGTAATGTACATATAATGTAACACTGAGTTGCATTTGTGCAACCATTGTTGCAGTGAAAAAGCATTATTAGTATTACATATTCCAAGTGTGTGTTTGTAGCCTTAGTTATCTAGCATAAAATGCATATGTGCCATATTATCATCTGTGGCCCATCCAGCTCTGCAGTATTTTTCCACATTACCTCATAAGCGGAAAATTGTTGAAAAAAAAAGTTATTGAACGTGAAATGTGTGTTTTGATTTCCTTTACAACTTTTGTCTGAAACATTTCTCATTCTACGACGAACTGGGTGACATATAATCATAAATGTAACATGGTCTTCATGTAAAGTACCCATTATTCTTGTCAGATTGTAATGAAACTGGAATTTTCTCAACATATTTCCAAAAAGTACTCAAATATTACATTTCATGAAAATATGAGCAGTGGTTGTTCCCTGCGGATAGACAGACATGAAGAAGATAATAGTCACTTTTTGCAATTTTGTGAATGTACCCAAAAAGAAAGCCAATAAAACACCAATAATTAATGGCTGAACACTTGGGACTCATGCTGGGTGCTGCCTGTTGATGAATAGTCAATTTCTGGTTAACAGAGATTCCAACACCATCCTAGGTCGGATTGAGTTTGTGTGTGTGTGTAAAAAACTGCAAAGAGCGACTATTAGCTTTGTCATGTCTGTCTGTCTCTCTGTCCACATGGAACAACTCAGCTCCCACTAGAGATTTTCATGAAATCTGATTCTGAGTATTTTTTGAAAATCTGTTGAGAAAATTCCAGTTTCATTAAAATCAGACACAAATAATGGGTACTTTACATGAAGACCAATGTACATTTTATATCATATCTTGCTCATTTCTTCTTAGAATGAGAAAAGTTTCAGACAAATTTGTAGAGAAAATAAAAACACACATTTTATGTTCAATAACTTTTTTAGAAAACTGCCCTTTATGAGACAATGTGGAAAAATATTGTCTAGCCAGGCAGGCCACAGATAACAATGTGAACCAGCATACGTGCATTGTGTGCTGGATACCAAAGGCTACAAATAAACACTCACAACATGCAATACTTATTGCTTTTCACTGCAACAATGGTTGCATAAATGTGTCTCAATGTTACGTTGTACTTACAATGACTGTCTTTTTAATGTAACATCAATGTCAGTACTGGCTGCTCCCTGGCATACTTTCTGGATTTCCTTCCACATGAGTTCAGGAATATTGTACGGTGTATTATGCGATAAAAAGAAGATGAAATTTCCCCTGTGCTTCATCAAGCACCAAGCCATAAAGAAGTATGGGGAAGAGAAGGTAGTGGTGCAGATTCTAAACATCAGCACCACAAGGATGTGACTGGTCAGCATCATGTTCCCAGCTCAGTGGGCTCTGGATCAAGTCTGGCTATCATAGCGAAAGGAGTGCAAGGAAAATTATTTGCCCATGCCCACCATCCAGCCTATAGTCCCATTATTACACTGACTGAACTACTGAGGAGATTCCACTACTGCCATCAGCTCTACTGATATCGACATTTTCCGCATGCATATTTCCTCACCACACCTGTCCTTACAAGGGCATGTGGGCAGTGATATGCCACTGTGGAGGAGGGGTAAGACATGGAAGTGGGGGACATGACACTGGTTTTAATCATATTACAGCCTTCGGTTTAATCTTGTTAAGGGGCTGGCGGCTCTCCTTCTTCGCCTATCTTCGCTGGTGATTCTGTACTCTCGTCAGGTGGCAGGCAACATTGGGTATGTATTCATGTGGTTATTGTCTTATGTTTCTGTCATTTTTGTTGTGATTTTGTGTTAGTGCATGTACCCCATGCTGTCTAGCTGGACAGCAGCCATTGTATTTTGGCCTCCAGTAGAAAAGTGAGACTATGGATGGGAGGCTGCTCTTCCTGATGTGTACTGAGTCAAGTATAATTGAGGGCCAGAGCTGGCTAGTTTAAACTTCATTAAAAGAAAAGCATATAGTTTGTGACTGAGTTGAGAATAAGGATTATTCTATTCATATATCAGTTTTGTTGTTATTTAAATCTGTTACATTTATATTAATATATGTATTGTAAATGGTTTTCTGGGGTTTTTCTGGCCAGTAATTTGTCCCATGGGGCCAGACATGGCTGGGAGTTGTCCACTCAAGCATCAAAAGACAAAATTAGAAAGTGCAAACCCATTTTATTCCTCCTTATATGTGTATTAGAGATGAAGTTGGGTTCACTATGTTTGCTACTGGTAAATTTCAGTAGTAACAAAATTTATATCAATCCAACAACATTTTTAACATGTGAGGTCTTCATGGTAGTGTGTATTAAACTATGGTTTTCTGGGATCTGAAACCACGCACTGTGGTACATAGGTACCAATATTTTGGAGCAACCTGTTGTTTTTATCTCCCATCCAAAGTCTCACTTTTCTACTGGAGGCCAAAATACCATGGCTGCGCTGACCAGCTAGACAGCATGGTACATAATTTACAGAATGAAGGGATGGGATCACCTGTGATAAGTGGGTCCCTGCCACCACAGCATGGCACGTCCTCAGGTTGCAGATGGAGGAACGGCCTCCAACGTGGAGGGTAGCTTGAATACAATGAATAAGCAGTCATGGACAGCCAACACGGGGTGGATCTACAGTTTGGGGGTTGGATGAGGTGCTAACAATTCCTCACCATAAAAAGGTATCATGTTACAAAATGCTCATACAGAAAGTTTTGGACCTGGACGGATACTTTGGTATGACCTAAACAATGGGAATGTGGGGGCATGGACTGAATCAAGCTGGCTCAGGATACGTACAGGTGGTGACGTGTAAATGCGGAAATGAACCTTCAGGTTCCATAAATTGCGTGGAATTTCTTGACTAGCTGAGAACTGGTTAGCTTCTCAAGGACTCAGCTCCATGGAGTAAGTATGGGAAGGGATCATGGTTGCAAGTCTGATCAATTATCATATCTGTGTAAAGGTTTGTGTTTACAGATTAAAACCTTTAAGTCCGTATTTTGGGTATGTGAAAAACACCAATATCCTCCGAAACGCAACACTACGCTGGGAGTGCCATCTGTGAGCATTCTCACAATCACCCTGTCACTGGAGGTGCACATTTTGGGTGCTTCCACATCATACACAGGCTCCCTAACGTAGCCTAGGTGGGCACATGCCAGAAATGCCAAAACAGCCTGCATCTGTTGGCACACAACACCAACCAACCAAATAAACAACAATTTATAAGCAAAACAAACACTTAAAATATTCAAATCACACTGTTACTCACCAATGCAAGAATGGCACACCAACTCGGGTCCAGGTCTCATGGTTGGTACAATCATCAGTATTATCATTAGAGCAATACATAGGCCTGTGTCCCAGGATTATGATCCACGGTCTTACAGTGCGGTTTGCCACATCTGTAGCCTCCTGCAACAATGGCACAAACACAGCATACAGGAACACACAGTAGCAGCATGTGGTAGAAGAGAGTGGACAAGAAGAATGATTACAAACTGCAGAAATCAAACCTTTGATAAGTCACTTTTTTTTACTTACCAACAGTTAATGGACACTATCTGTAAGCTAATCACTGTTTAACTACAACTCTAACATGTTTCAGCGTTCGTCTACGCCATCTTCAGGGAGTTCTTGACTATGTGTTTTAAAAAATCAAAGTGACACCAGCACTTACTGGTTGTAAGATCACAACTTTTACACAGAATCCACACTTATAATAGCAGTTGAGGTCTCTATAATGGTGTGTGTACTGTAACAGTTAAAAGAGTGAAATGTTTACCACATCTTCACACATAAATATAGTTTTGTATGTTCTCAAATATATAACTTTTTACCATTATCAAACCACTTCAGCTATGATGAGGTTGTTAAAAAGTTCACGAGTTAAAACATTTAAAATTCATGAAGACTGTACAATGTCAGGCGCACATGGAATATGGTGTGTTGGTGTCAATTTTGCAACTTCTTGTATTATCTTGAAAAATATGTACATCCCAGGGGGTGAGGTAAAAGGTTTAAACAGTTCTTGTTGTATGTCTATGCCAGGTATGTTGACTCAAGTCTCGCTGCTAGATGGTGTAAATGAGTAGTGTTCTTAATTTTTTTGTACAAGCTCTGCATGATCTGGTTGAGCCAAGGAGAATAACACATTATGAACATGTTCAGTCTGTTCAGGGACTAGTTGTTAATGTAAAGACTGTATGTAGAAGTTCCCCCAGCAATTCAACATTTTACTTTTCGCTGTTGTAAGCATGGGTCCATAGTCATGTTTGTTATTTAAATTGTGTACAGTTTATGCACACTTGCGGTTATTAGTCTTTACATATCTACAATGTTCTTTGTACCAATTGTTCAGGGACCTATCAGTCTGTCCTATATATGCCAATCCACATGTATGACAAGTTAGTTTGTAAACTCCACTTTCTCTTTTTAATTCATTGAATTGCCCCTCTCTTTAGTTAGGTGTAAGACAATACTGGTAGGTTTAAAGGCTATTTATAAGGATGAGTCACATTTGTTACCTTCCTGAAAAGTGGGCTATAATATGTGAAAGTAACCCATTTTTGTTTATCATATCCCACGTTGTTGTTGAGAGGTGAGTTTAAGTTGTTTCATTTCATATGATCTATTATCTGTAGTAGCTGGATCATGTCTGACAACATACTGAATGATTATGTCCAAATCCTACAAAACTTAAAAATTTCTGAATAAAAGAAAAAGCCATGTGCGCCCAGTAACTAATGATTGCTGCAGGCCCCTTCTGAAATGTTGGTATCAGTCTACAAACTGCAGAGTGTCACATCCCACAGCACCATCATCTTGACGTACTTAAGCCTCATGTTACATCAGAACAATTACTCTATATGAAATGTGATTTATTCACAGCTGTGAATGTGAATATTAATAGTGTTGCCCATGATGCAAAACTGCGCTGTCTGATAGAAGAGTACTGAAATTATGGAGAAACAGGCTTCCTCAATCATTATGGACAATGACGACAACAAAAGTTTGTTATAACATTTCAGTACACTTCTACCGACCTATACAGCTTCACAATGCAAAAAACACTGCCTTCAGTTATTCTATTTACAAAATTCAAGTATAAAAAACAACCACCCAGATTGCGAAGTGACTTAGCAGGTTAAAAGCTTGTCTCTTAACATTCTTCATACCTTCAGGTCCCGTTCAAGCCAGGCATACTGACTGGTAAGCAGTTTCAGACCATAATCCAAAAAGTAATAAACCTCAGTTGAAACAAATATAAAATGTGCTGGGCCCATGTTAAAGCTGTACCATAGACCTTCTGCATCACCTGGCATTGTGAAACGGGCTCGGTACTCACTGAAGTTACTGTAATACAAGTGAAATAACATACAGACATATACTGGAACTGTAACAGGTCCTATACAAACATCAGATACATTTTATCCTGTTTGTGAGAAATGAGGTGGTCACAATAGTGCATATCATGATTACAGACTGACTTCTGGGATGTGACCACACTCAATGTGGCAGACAGGTATCGTACTTTGACAGGAACCTGCTGTCTCTCTGTAAGATGAAGGTAGCTGCTGCTTTGAAAATATTGGTACCCATGTATCAAACTAAACTGTGTTTCATTTCAGAAGACCATAATATAATTATCTTGTGAGAGACAGATGTAAAGAAAACTGTAACTTGGTTTTAAATTTCTGAAAGAGACTACAGCTGGTACAGACAAGGTCTCATGGTAACACGGGCTTAGAACACGGACTCTGAGAACTGCAGCTGCCATCACTCATCAAAGCTTTAATTAAGGTGTGTGGATATTCATTATTTACACAAACAATGCATGACACATTTAAAAATAAATGACTGTGGACTAAAGTACTGAGCACAAGATGTAGTACAAGACAAACAGCAATGGTAATATGGAAACTAGAGAAATTATTTCAGATACCATTAAGCCTAATAAAATATGGATCTCTCGATTGGAAGCCAACTGTCTTTTTCTCAAGCATATGTAAATTAAAAACCATGAACACTCAAACCACAGCTTTTGATGAATTACTGCACTAATTTAAACTATTCCAGATATAAAGAAACCAGAAGAAACAATGGCACTGAAACAGGATAAATACAACAACAAACTCATTAAATTAATGAAAACAAATCACTGCAAAATGGAACTCTTAAAACCTGTAAACTCTTATAAGAGTCTCCTTACTGTTTACTACAATACAGAAGGCAAATCTAAGAATTTCAAAATACTTATGTTTAATTATATACAGACTTGCTGTCTTCTGTGATGTGACACTGTGTGATGTGACAGTGTTGTGACACTGTGATGTGACAGTGTCTTGTGACACTGTGTGATGTGATACTGTGTGATGTGATAGTGTGTTGTGACACTGTGTGACTTGACAGTGTGTTGTGACAATGTGTGATGTGACAGTGTGTGATGTGACA
>Ga0123354_10006812_pt1 | contig 17045 bp, 9 predicted proteins | sample TergutLab28metaG_2_FD_97872 | JGI IMG/M metagenome (GOLD analysis project Ga0123354, IMG submission 97872) | Labiotermes labralis P4 segment gut microbial communities from Petit-Saut dam, French Guiana - Lab288 P4 | ecosystem: Host-associated > Arthropoda: Insects > Digestive system > Gut ...
TGCGCTGACCACGTGACACCCCTCTATCCGCAAAAGTTGGCACTAACTTGGCCGACCGGCGGCGGCCGCTCTGTCGGTATAGTTCGCGTGCGGACTAAGGCCACGGAGTTTAGTTTAGTTTAGTTTTAATGGCGTACCATGCCTTGCTTAATTTAGGTATAAGGTCATCTATAAGCACTCTCCAATCCGTTGTGCTATTGAGGCATAATCCTAGAAATTTTGTATCAGATAAATTAGCAATAACTTAATTTTCTTATCATGATTTACCGTTTGTCTCACGAGCATTCTTTGTTTTAAAATGATTGAAACCTGTTTTTTCAAAATTTGGTAATAATAAATTTACATTAAACAAGTCATTTCATTGTTCAAATACTATTTTCATATTAAGTTGAAAATCAACTATATTTGAGTCCATAGCAATTACACTGGTGTCATCAGCGAAAAGTATCGGTAAAGCATTCTGGATTAATACTTTAGGCGAATCATTAATGTAAATAAGGAATAATAAGGACCAAGAATTGATCTTTGAGAAACACCATGAGTTATTTTTCCCAATTTGAATAGATGTTATTGGAGTGTATTGAGACCTTCTGAAATCTGTCTTCAGTATAAGATTCTATTACATTAAGGAACTTATCAGTTATACCATAAAATTCCAATTTAGCCAGCAATATTTTGTGATTAACACAATAAAAAATCTTACGTAAATCTCAAAATATACAACGAACTATTTTTCTATTGTTTACGGCATTGAGTATTGTATTAAGTACTTTATGTGTTGCTTTTACAGTATAAGAATTTATTTTAAAACCATACTGTTCATCAATTAATATGTTACTGTAAACAAGATGTTGATATATATTCTCATATATATTAGCTTTTCAAATATTTTTGAAAAGGACGTAACTAATAACATATGTCTGTAATTTTGACAGTTTGTTTCCTTATTTGAATAAAGGTATTACTACAGGGTATTTCGGCCATGAAGGAAAGACACCTGTTGATAAAGACTGATTACAGGTATGAGTTATGGGTGAAATAATAAACTGTGAACTACGTGTCAGGGTTTTTGTAGAAATTCCATTGTAACCATATGAGTTAGAAGGTTTTAGAAATGTAATAATTTTTTTATTTCTTTAGTTGATATGTACTTAAATTTAATACTAGGAAAAGGTTTTCTTTTTTAAGTTTGATATAAATATTCCATAGGGTGCTTAATAACCAATTTTCTTACATTGAGTTTTTCATCATTAGCACTTATGGCTGTAGATATAAAGTAGTCGTTTGGAGAGTTAGATATTATTTGGTAGTCCTTACTACATTTCCCATCAATCTTTAAAGTCTTTAATTCCTTGTATACTCTCCTCCTTTAAGTTATAGATTTTACAATGTTCCATGTTTCAATATTATTCTCAGATGTAGTAATTTTAGTATTATGGTACGACCCCTTTGTTTCTTTAATAGTGTGTGCTAGTGTATTGCAGATGAATTTATAGTGATTCATAATTTTAATATCATTATAGTTCTTCGTCAGTAAATGAAAGTATCTTTTTAAGGAAAACAAATGTTTAATATATGGAGTAACCCATCCAGTATCTTTTGCAATAATCTTATTATTTTTTGTTTTCTTTATTAAGGGAAAATTAGAATGAAAACTCCTTAAAAATGTATTTAAAGAAAGTTAAATATGATATTTACTTCCTTTTCTCTAAAGATGTCTTCCCATAACTCAAAACTTAGACTGTATTTAAAATAATTTAATGAATTTTCATTGATTCTCCTAATATTTATAATACTATACATGTGTTTGTGAATGATCTCAAATTCACGACTGTGTATGGTTACTGGAAAGAAACTTTGGAATGAAGCCATTACTGACACAAGAAACAACAATCTCGTGTTTCAGGATTTGAGCTTTTACGTCTGATCCGTGATTTGAATTGTGCAGGTAATGGCATTCGTGGATGCAGCATTTCAGGGATAAGAGTAACCGCATGGGCAATTATCCGTGAAACAGATGACAATCAAATACATTGAAGTCAGCTTATAGCTGAGCGTAGCTTTCCTAGTTTGTGTGAGAATGTGATATACGTACATATAAATTGTAAGGAGAGGTGATCCGGAATGTTTGTCTTGTGCCTCACAAGTTACCATGAAAGTGGCAAAACAAGGTAATGTGTATAGACTAGTTATAAGGAGACTGTTTTAACGTGAGCCATGTTTATTCGTGTACTATGAAGTTTCTCATTGGTGTGCGAAAGAAAGGGTTAACGTACGTTTGAGGGTTTGTAAGTACAATCGTTATTTAACGCATCTATCGTCACGAAGTTTAAAGCGAATTCATACATTACGGAAACACAAGACCTCAATATTCAGCATGATAAACTGGCTGTGTACCGCACGGTGATGAAGATGGTTACTGTCTGCCTGTATGTAACTCAGTGTAGTTTGGTAGGTAGATACCGACTTTTCTGAGGGGTGTGCTAAGACCATTGTAGTCCAGAATAGTACCATTACATATTCTAAGACGCATTTTTTTTTTTTTTTTTACAAATCTTCATTCACTGATCCTATTTCTGTCATTATACAGGCGGCAGTTTTAAAAACGTTACTGTCACGAGTAACATTTTTACAAATATTTATGCAGTAGAATCCACATATTTTCATCACGAAATGCAGTGTAAGTTCATGAAATAGAAGTGTAATATGTTCCTTCCTTTGCTCACATAAATAGTTATGCATCTGATATATGCATTAATGTCATCGTTGCCAGTACAGTAATGTTGTACGATGACAAGCCACAGTATTTAGGATTTGTTACTAAATGACAAATATCGCAGCCACCGGAGTTAACGCCTTCATGACACACATGCATGAAAGAGGGAGACACATTTTATTCCACAGAAATTAGGGTTTTACTCTTCAGTTTAGTGACATAAACTTTGGCAACAGATGTGAATTGCACAAAGTTATTGGTGTGAGGTTTTGTATTACTGAAACGTGGTGATGGTGGTTAGCCCATAAGTTTTCAACTAATAAGACACAGTTTCCATAACTGTATCTTCAGAATCTACTGTCTCTTACCGCCAGAGAAAAGAGTCACAGATTCTTATTGGACAAGATTTTCTGGCATCCATTCATCCTCATAATTGGCAAGTTGAGAAAGTTACATTGTGTTGGACAAGCAGCTCAAAAGGAAAGTATAAACTATTTCAGAATTTGGTAGGAAAATTTCATAGAGAGCAACCACATTACAGATCACGAAGATGGTAGGATTATATGAAACTGTGGTGGAGAAATTTTGCTGCCAGAGGGACTTCTTGATAAGTGAAAGATGTAGGACAATGATGACATTGCTTCTCCAGAGCATGTCTTCCATAGGTCTACACACAAGAATGACCATGAAAAGTAAATAGGTGAGAATTCTAAGGGTGCCCAGTTTGGTTTCTTTAATCCCAGCACTCATCAGGATTCTGTAGACAGACAAGATAATTTCTGAAAATATTCATATTTTGATCTTCTGGATCATAATGCTTTGTAATCTTGTATGTGGGTTCAAACATTTGGAGAAGTCTCTGGGTAAATGCCAACCTGATGCACAATTATGTTATATAATACGTTTATTATTATAATCCTCTATATGTTTCAAGCAACTCTGTGCTCATCATCAAGAGGTCAGATTGTATTAATACAGCATCTGGTATAGTATTCTCTGTAAGTGACCATCCAGTGTGCAGGTTTAGAAGGAACTGGTTCCATCTCAACCTGCACACTGGATGATCACTTACAGAGAATACTGTACCAGATGCTGTATTAATACAATTTGACCTCCTGATGATGAGCACAGATTTGCTTGAAGCATGTTGAGGATTATAATGAGAAACGTATGTATAATGTAATTGTGCATCAGGTTGGTCATTTATCCAGAGTCATACGAGGATGCATGGTCAGGAAACAAAATTTGGAGAAGTTTCCTGAAGAGCGGGAGGTATGATGCTTTGAATTGCTGTGAAGTATGTGTTGGACTGCATGGTATCATAACTCACAAGACAGATGAACTTAATCACTGTGAAGACCTCAGATATTGGGCACAGTGGTCACTAACCGGACAAAGAATGTAATGGAATGTCTTCTGCAGATAGGACTGTGTTTTCGTTACAACATGCTCAATTCTTCCAAATATAGTTGCTTAGTAAAATTTAAATTTTTTTGTCCATTTCATTAATATGAAAGTTGGTATTGCGACTTGCTACAGGATGGACGGTCCAGGGTTCAAATCCCGGCAAGGTCAAGAGATTCTTTCTCCAAAACCGTCCGGACTGGCTTTAGGGCCCACTCAGGCTCCTGTTAAGTGGATAACGGTGTTCTTCCCGGGCAGTAGAACGTCCGTGGCATGAAGCTGACTACTCACCTCCACCTAGTGCCAAGGTTAAGAATGAGTGGAGCTGCACATTTACTCCCCCTACATGCCTTTATGGCATGGAGAGGGACAACTTTACCTTTTAGGGACATAATAACAAAGTTAACAATTCTGCCATGTTCTCCATGCTTTTGTTTTTCGATTTTTAATTTGTGAGTGTTAAATATTCATGCTGGCTTATATGTAGCTATCAACATCAGTCAAGAGGTTTTTTGAGTCCCCACATCTTATAGGTATTATTGTTGTCTTATTGTCTAGAACCGGGAAGTTAACAGTTGGTTTAGTGACCAGGCTGCGTCCTGGACGTTCGAGGAACCAGAGTGTGACTCTGAATGGGAGCAAATTGTTCTCATGTCCTAAGCATCCAGACTGGCTCTGGGTAACAGAGACTCCTTCTGTGGGTTACACTGGTTTTGGTGTGGAGCTGGTCCGTGACCGTGTAATGGCAGAGTAAATGCTAGAAGCTGTATGGCCACTCCCTTGTATGCACTAATTGCTTTATATTTAACTAAGCACTGGGATATCTCCACATTTAACGGGGTCCTTTCAGAAAAGTGTGAAGGGCAGAATGTGTTTTTTTAATATCCTCTGAACTCTTTGTGAATGTTTTTCTAACCATTACATGCAAGTCGAAGACTGGCTTTCGAAATTTTTCAGTCTGCCTTTTGGGTGACACAAAGAACTAAATGTTTTTCGGCTATTCCGTGAAGTACATTGCATTATTAATTATAGATTTTACCTACCTGTGACACCAGCTGAAAATTTGAGTAAAGTTGGTAAATGGTTTCTGAAACTGCATTCTGTACAAGACGTCAGTATGACGGCGAAACCTGTTTAAAAAGTGGCAGGTATTCGGGTGGTGACCGGTTCGAATCTAGGCCGGAACACTGAATTTTGCATGGATTTTAACAGTCCGCTTCCGTTCACGTCATTTGAAATCTGTCATTGTCTGGGTTCAATCATTCGTTGTTAGGTGGTCTGAGGGTACTGCCAGCGTCGTTAAATAAGCTGCAAATAAACAAAGAAAATAAGAGACCAATTTGTAAAGGAAAGCTCCAAGTGTTTATATGGGTGTAAAAGACAAGTCTTAGAAATGAGTGTTGGTGGCAGTGGGATGCGCTTGCGCTAGCATCGCGGTGCGGAATTGGTGTGTAAGTTGGGTAGCCTACGGCGCAAGGGTTATAGGCATGTGTTTCCACTGCGTGGGTACATTGTGCCCGATCCTCTCGGCCCTCAGACTAACACCAACAAACTAAAAATGCCAACAGGTAAGATCTCTTTTAGCTGAAGTATTTCATTTCCGCATAGTAAAGCATCCTTACCGTTCAGTAATGTGCGGGGTAAATGTCGCAATTTATGCCTTTTTTCTTACAGGAAAATCTTGGAAAGGTGCTTCGATTGTGGCGTTTTTTCTTCCCATTATTACAGTTCATGGACTGGGTGAGTAGCTTAATATCTATTTCAATATTTCTTTATATCGTGGTGTGCCGTGTTACGACACCGTATAGTCTGGTAGGTAGGTGCTAACGTTTCTGGGTAGGAACCTGCTACCTTCAGCTTCTCGAGATGAAGGTAGTATGTGTCCGCCGTAACGACTCCTTGTCGTAATAGAGAAGAGCGCAATACAAATGTATTTTTTTGTAGATTTAATGATTATACGGACATCAGACTGTGTGTGTAGTCGTGCCTTATGTTTGTTCATATTTTGTGAAGTGTGCATTAAATCTGAAACACTTATCACTAAAAATCTGGATGTTTAGTTGCTGTCACATGTTTTTTTGGGCGGGAGGGGGGGGGGAGTGTAGCGAACCGCTTTTTGTAAACAGTTGTACCGTTCACTCTGCACTGCATGTGAGTGTTGTTAAAACTGGGATAGAATTCAAGGGAGTTAGCGTGACTCCATGTTACCGGCATGCCCAGTCACCGCTGTAATAAGGTAAACTGGTTTCTTACGGAAGGGAGTTTGTGAATCTAGTTTGGAGATGTGCAAATGCAGGATTATTTCCAAGATTGATTCACTCACAGAGCACAAAAGTATAGTAAAACGTAGAAGTTAATATAGTGCTGAATAATAATTGCAGTTGTCATTACATTGGGAATGTTTAAAACTTAACACTAACCTACACTTGTCGGTTATGACAATACCTTTCGATTGTACGTTTACTCAATCCTGAAATGGACAATACTGTTCTTTTAAGTAGGACCTATCTGACCATCAACTGTGTGTAACTCTGCGATACATTATTTATCCCCAGCTCCGTAATATATCTGTTTTTAGGAGCGCTCGCGTGGTCAAGAAAAAACGTCTTTTAGCTTCTGTATGTCCGTCCGTCCGTCTGCCCGGCTGTTTGCCCGCGTGTATCAGTTCTGCTCCCACTGGACGGAGTTTCGTGGAATTTGATATTGGAGACTTTTATGAGCGTCTGTCGATAAAATCCAGATTTGTTAGAATCGGACAGCAGCGTCGGCCACTTTTCATGAAGACTTAAGTTCGTTTATGTTGTTGATAGCCGTACGAAATATTTGTTGCCTTTCCTTGGCCACAATGGTTACGCGAATGCGCCACAGTGTTACGTAATACGTACATCTCCTGATTGGTATTTATATCAAATTCGATTTAATGATATGCTGCTTAACTCTTTTATTTCTAATCAAATTTTCTTTTAATTTCTGATCCTATAGTGTGCGTGTCTTTTTCGATAGTGATACTGAACTCGTTACTGTTAATATAATTTTTGCAATACCGCTTCTTTGGAGCTATCTAAATGTACATCACATTCTTAACCAGCCTGATTATTTCTCCTTATTGGAACCTGGGCTTTGTTCTGCCACTGTGACATAGTACATTAGATTTCTGTAGCACCAAATGAACATCTGTCATCAAAGCTTCGAAGCGAGTGAATATCTCCTACATGCGGCAGGCATAAGTCAGCCGTTTCGGAAGATGTTCAAAATAATGCTGGGTTTGTAAAGCACATGGTTCTTCCATCAACTCTTAGGGGAACTGCTCCCATAAACACGAACAGTAAGTCTTGCTTTTTCCATGCTGACATAAACTGATAAAACGGCGTCTAAATATGTACGATGTTAAATGCTATAGAACTTGAAGTGTTCGAAAATCAGTATTCGTTTCGATGTATGGCGTTTTATTGAGCCGCTGCAAGCCAAAATGTAAAAAACAGTTCCCTCACAGGCCCAGAAGGGCTCAGACGGTTCCATGAAGTTAAGGCTCCCAGATTTCGTGATAACGGCACAGGATGGTTGTAGGTTGTCAGCCTTACTCATCGGCCGCCTTTACCCCCCAGGAAATACTCCTGGTACTCATTTCTGTTAGAGGCTGAGTTGACCCCAGGGTCATAGTGCGATCGGAATTATTTTATGTCAATGAAAAATTCACTGACACCAGCTGGGATCGAACCAGCGACCTTCCTATTTGTAGCAAAGCACCTTAACCACTGTGCTACCCCTGTCCCCAAGCCAAAATGTAACTTTCTTAAAAATTTTTAGTTTATTTAGCACCAAATTTTATCCATATTTGTTCCTTAGTTTCTGAGATGAGTTATGCGGACAGGCAGACGCTGTTTGATCTTAATGCGCTTATTTGTGGAATTATGGCAAGGAAAAGTTGCAAACATGTGCCTATTAGCTTTATTGTGCTTGTCTGGCTGGCCGCAGGTAACGTATAAGTTGAGGAACCGCGGAGTGAATTTAAGAAAATTTGTTATTGGGAAGTTCTACAAAAATCTGGCGATATATTGCAGTTTTGGCTAAAACGGGACAACACTAAACTGACACTTCGCGTGAAGATGTAAATGCTTCTTGAGCTTAACTATTTACATAATTGTCGGAACGAAAAATGTTTCTAGCAGAAACGGCAGAGAATAAATGAACCGTTCACAGTCGGTTTTTTATGTTGCCTTTTTACTGAGCATTTTAACATCACCTTCTCGTACCAGACTTGTATTCCGAAGATGTCCACTACGACGAAATTATTGGTTATACTCGGAGGCTTTTGACGATTTTCCTAAATGTAAGCGAGTGCTGAAATATTACAATGAAACAGAGCACAGTTGCATTCTTCCAAATGCTATTACTCGTCGATCGTGATCATTTTCTGACTCTTTCGTGTTATGTATAACTCCCTGGGGCAGCACCATTGTTGGGAATCTCACGGTCCTTCAGCTAGTCAAGAATTATCCTGTCAGTTATGAAAACCGGAGACATTATCGTTTTTTAACAGCTTGCCACTTGTTTCTGTCTTGACGCAGATGAATGCAGTTTTCACCCAACTCAAAATCTATAAAACCCATTTTAATACACTATGTTCCTGTTCTTGGAAATGCTGTGTTACCTGCAAACTTTTCAGCCAAAACTGTGTGTGCAGTTCATGTCTCTTCAATGCATGCTACATGGTTTTAAATCTTCTCCTTTATTTAATCTTCCTAGTAGTGTTCAATAAAGAGCGCAAATATGTAACTCATCAATATGCAGTTTTCTCTCCTTCCCGCTACTCCCTCCCTTAAAGATCCAGAAACAGTCACCTGAATGATCTTTTTCTCATACACCTTTAATCTGTTTTCTTCCCTTAATTTGATTGACCCAGTTTAACTGTCGTCAAATAGCCTAAATCGTGCGATCAATCGTGTGCCGCTTTCTGCATGTGCTTTTTTTAGAATTTGCAGTCCATAGAGAAACTTCTCATAGAATTGATGATGTAGGAACCATGTACTGCAGTTATGTAAGGTTGCGATGAAAGGCTCTGATAATGGATCATCAAGACTGGCAGTATGTTTCGGAGAATCCGAGGCATCGGCGTGGCCTCTCCCTTTTGTGGTGTACATGACGGTAATAAATTGTAGTTTTATTTGTGGTTTTTATAAATTATGGTTTGGTGTGCTGTGAGTGATAGTAACCGCATTTTGTACTGTAGTTGGCTTTGCTAGAAAACGCGCCATAACGCGAAAACACGCACTTCAAATTTAAACACTGACTTTAATATGTTTCTTAGGGTATGTTTTTCGATGATAAACAAGTTTATTTGGGTGTGCGGGTGGGTACAAGTAGGTTTATTGAGATTATGCGTAGTAGCCTTCAGGTATGCGAAATTGTAAGACAGCTCTATAGTATGTAATATTTTATAAAAACTGGTCTGAAAATCTTGGTTAATTCATCATTTATGAATGTAACAGATGTCACTGGAGCTTTCTGCCAACATCACTGTCTTAAGCTATTTCGTATTTCAACTTTGGTCGATACTTGCCTAAATAATTGAGTACCACTTTATGGGCGTGTTAGTGTTCTTTATAAGTACAATGAAGTTCCTGTGGCATAGGAAATACAGACTCGGGTGTTTTCTGTTCGACTCCATACGTGTCCCATAGACCCTGCTGACAACGATGGCTGAAGCGAGAGACATTTCCATAAGCTGTAATTCACCGATTCTCGAACAAAACGACAATGGAAAGTAGATATAGTCTTTCAGTTAGTACTTTTTGGGCATATAAGTATACATGTTTTATTTTTTCAGCCTGTCAGTACGGGAAATGAAGGAATATGTGGGGTAGAATACACAGATGTATAATGAATTAAATGGCTGTGTTAGGAGAAGTTGTGGAAACAGTAATGTGTGTGGAAGTACAACAAACTACATAATATAATGTCTCAACCGACTCTTAAATATGGAAGTGACGTATGGGTATCGATAACCCAAGATGATAGCCTTTTGGGGGCAGAACACTTAAGATTTTTTTTAAGCTGGTAAAGGGAGTATGTTAGAAGTTTTTATATTCGCATATAATTGAGAGAAGGGAAAGTGAATGCAGAGCTTAACTCTTCCTAAATTAACTGAACGAAACAAGTTTCAAGAATATTCTCAAGCCCCGGCCGTTTTACTCCCGGGGAAAGACCTCCCGGCGCCCATTGAATAGGAGGCTGGGTGAGTCCCAAAGCCGATCCGGGTGTTTTGTAGAAGAGAAAAATATCTTTCTCTACCGGGAATCGAACCCCAAACCCTCCAGCCCGTGGCCTGGTCACTGTGACCAATACGGTCTAGGGATCGATTCCTGACGGGGGAAAGGATTTAAATTCCGGAAATGTATTTGCTTAGTCGCCACAGAAACCTCGCTAGAGGCGCCACCTTCCACCTGCCGATAACGACACGTCCCAAGGCCTCTTAGGTTCAGGCATTTACGGTGTAATATGATAGCATTTCTGTGCATTATTGAGTGATACCGCGCCCTTGAGGTGACCGTCCGTGAATCGTGGGAATCTGAATTATAATCTGGATCCAGATTGTGTGTTCGTGGAGAAAATGTTCATTCGAGACGTCTGAGAACATAGAAACTAAATAAACAGAGTAAATTCGCAGCAGGAAACATTTTTTAAAATGTATTCAGTAGTTAGGTACAATACTTTTTCATGAACTTTCTGCTGCTTATTCTGGGATGACGACAAATAAATGACGAACTGTGTTGGGCTGTTAGACAGGCCTCAGTCTTGGAAAATGATCGCACGAAAAGAACTTCTTTCAGGGGTATCCATTTTAATCAGGACCACGAAATAGAGTAATATCTACGTCCGGCTTTGGTGTATGGCATTCCAGTTTGCCATACCTTACATACTGAGTGATGCTTGTTAGATTACTTGACGACACTGCTTTAGCCAGAAACGCTATATAGTGTCAGGTAAGATGGCAAGATGATAATTAATGGCGTGTGGCTTATTGCTGGAAGACCGTGAGTGTGATTCGTTGGAAGGTACTTGTCTGCAATACCTGAAGCATGATGGCTTTTAGTCCATATTCCGACCGAGGTTGGAATGCGGCGGTAAAGGTAAAGTGCACCCTAGAACAGGCCACGAAGACCCTGAAGGGTATAGAGGTATAGTACTACTCTTTCTTTAACTTTGGCCTTAGATGGAGTGGGTGGTCAACGCCACGCCCCGGCCGCTTTACTCCCGGGAAAGATCCGTTACCTATTGTATAGGAGGCTGGGTGGGACTCAGAGCCGGTCTGGCAGGTGTGGAAAATCTCTCCCCCGCCGGAATTCGATCCCGGACCGTCCAGCCCGTAGCGATTCGTTATACGGACTACGCTATCCCGACTCCAGGAATGCGGCCGGATCTCCCAAATACAAATGTAGACGCGCTTATCTCCACGGTTCAGGCACGTGTTTGAGTGGTGGTAGCGACGATTACACGCTCAACGTCCCTTCCAGTAATAGGTTAGATGACATTTATTTATCTATGGTTCATGTGACGAGGCTTCAATAGCTCAGACTATATAGCGTCGAGTAGTAGAATGGTTAATGTATAGTGAATTGGAAAGGATGTGGAAAGAGGGGAACCTGGACTAATTAGAGGCACTGTCCTGAAATTTGACTGGAGGGATAGAAGAAAGCTATGAAAACTTCAAGATAACCGTGTCCGGGACGAGACCTTTCGAGGTGCCGTACACGGAACAGCTCTTTTCGCCCAAATGCGACTGTGGGATGAATGACGTGAGCATACCAAAGTTGCACTGTAGTAGTCATCACTTCACGGGTTGAAATGTCGGCCTGCAGGCCTGCATCCTAACAGGTCTTAGTGATTTGTGCTTTTTTTTCCTCGACGTTTGTTGAGCAAAGTTACGACCGCGTCCTTCTACGTTGGCGATTTATAATTCGCTCATTTGATAAAGTGTCGTTATAGAAAAAAAAATACTTTACTCCCAAACTTCAGTCAGAAGTTGAAAGACCGGTCGTCTGTAGGCTGAACTGGTTCGCTCAACATATTACTATGTGGAGACAGTATATTGGGGGAAGTTTTCAGTTGTGCGGATTTTAATCCAGAGTAACGTTTGAAGTTGCAACAAAGTTCAATTTGAAGGAAAGGTGCGAATTGCAGCATAGATGGAGATATAGCTTAATCCCACAGTCGAATGCGACAATGGTTGCGTAGTAGAAACTATTGAAAAATTAGTCGCTATATAAATTGCCCACTATTTTAGTGATAGTGGCGTCTTCAACAGCAGAATTTGTGTGCGTCGGGGTATCTTTCTGTCAGTGGTAGGCACATGCCTGAATCGCCATTAAAAAAAAAAAGACCGATGAAAGCTGCAAAGTAGTGAAGAGTGGTCTGGATTAAACGTCCTGTAATGTGTGGCATGTGGTTACCAACGTTTCGGAGGGATCCGCCGACATCTTAACTGCAGAAGTTCCTTCAACATAATGCACGGTATCGTAATCCAGAACACCACTATGTGAAATCTTACCGCTGTACAAAAACAGGAATGTCGTATAGTGGAAACCCTGTTTGGAAGTCGTGTATATTTCACAGCGGAATAGGCCTTCACCCGCCCTGTTTTGCTTTTTGGGCCACGGTTCATCAATTATAATAGCTACCTACTCCTCACCGCAGCGTTTCTTAACCTATATGTTATCGTGGACCCGTTACAACGTTTCAGTAAATCAGAGAACCTTCTCTCTAAAATTACTCGACTTACGGGCCCCTTAGGCACAATTCATGGTAGCTTTTAAAGCTGAAATATTTGCAAACAGGAACATATTTAAACCGGAAATATCATTTTTGGTTGTGCAACAATTGATCACGGAAAGAGTTATCCAGGCAGAAGAGTAAAAGTGAAATTGTGTCCATACACAGCATGAAGGCGTGTGGGGAATTGGAGCTATAGCTCCACTCATTCTTAACCTCGGTAATAGACGGAGGTGAATTACCCGCTTAACGCACCGCCTGCTTTTCCCGCGGAGAAGTGGCCCGATACTGAAGGGAAGATGGGTGGACCTTAGAGGCGATCTGAACACTGTCTCTCCCGGAAATCGAACCACGATTATTCGCTTGTCCAGGCCATAAGCCTAGGCATTGCACGGACTAAGCTGTTCCGACTCCCACCACTGTAGTAGTAAGGACAAAATCTGAGGGGGAAAAGTCTTTGTCTTATGGGCTTGAGTCTTCCTGGGAATAAAGCGGCCGGAGCATGAACCTGATTACGTGTCTCCATTTAGTGCTGAGGTTAAGAATGGATGGAGCTACACCTCAGCTCCTCTTATATGCCTTCATGTCGTACACAAGGCAACCTTGCCGTGGCTCTATTGACGTGAGTAGAATCCACTCGACTCGTGCACTCCTTAGGCAGAAGCATCGGTACAGGAACACGTTTTATAAGAACTGTTCGATCAGAGAACTGTTGCATCGTGTATCAGGTTTGTACACAATGTGTCCATATGCCAGGTAACTTTTCTATTATATTTATCAGTTATTACTCGTCGTACGCTTCGGTCGAGTTGTTAGCACTCTTTCCTAATTTCGGGTGCTCTGGAGTTCATATCTCGGCTCGGAGACGTGATTGTCGTGGTTATTCTCAGTACCGCTAGGCAAGTCCCGAAACTGCACTCTAAAGTAGGCCACGACACTTCCCTGCTACATCTTTGTGACGTCACTTCACTGATCTAATAAGGAACTTAGAAATTGAACGTCGCTAAATAAACCAAGACGGAAAATAAGTAGGCCTACTCGGCTGTCAGAAGCGGCGGCGATGGTACGTATTTTTCCTGTGTTGGTGTCACCGAAATAAGTTGAGTAGCATTGCTCACCAGGTTTGACAGCCCTGAATACGGAACTGCAGAAGGAAAAGTTCTGGGAATTGAAATGAGATTTTGGAGGCGTCTTTGCCTTGGCAACTTCTCGGTAAAGGGTAGGAAGGAAAGGGTGATACGTGAACCTGTGAAGTACAAACTTCATTGTCGTTAGTGTCACACACACACACACGCACACTGACAGCTCAGACTTTGTCTATTGCACGTCGAGGGTGCTTTCTGCAAGAAAACAGATTTCTGATACGGTGTCACAAACTAGTGAAATTCTCTCCGTTTCTCATTCGTAATTCAGACAGTATCTTCAGCGTCTACCCATTTACGCGTATTTCCTAGGATTTACAACAAATATGTCTTTCGAAAGATGTAGCAAACCGACACGATAAAATGGTAAAGTTATGCATTTGTTCTACAGCACAACGCCATGACCTTTTCAAATTAGAAGCATAGGTTCACGTATTCATAACCTCTGCACCAGGTGGGGTGAACGGTCAGCTTTACGCTCTGGCCGCTTGACTCCCGTTACCCACAGAATGGAAGGACATGAGGGGCTCAGAGTCGGTCCAGACGCGGTGGCGAAAATGAAAATCGCTGCATCTGCCTGGGATCGAGTATTGACCATCCATTTCTGTCGCTTATTCACTATACTGACGAGGTATACCGGTTCCCCAAATCCACACAAAACAACTTTCAGCGTATGCGTAATTTCAGGTCTCCGCTAGTGTAAATGAAATCTTCGCTCTTCTGGGATGTTACGCATCGTATATAGGTAGTTACCGACGTGGTTGTTCCGAAATGTGTATGTACGCTTCGTAACATCCCAGAAAGGCGAATATCTCCGCATATGCGTAAATCTTTACAATTTAGAGTAAGGCCCCGTAACGCACTTCATAGGGTTCTGTTCAATTTTCGACTTGGTGAAAACTGCGACATATAGTGCTTGTTTGTTTGATCGATGTTTCCTTCGTGCCTGCTCATATAGTTAGGATTTTTTGCGCATTTTTATTTACTGAGTCGTTTTATTTCACGACGCCTTCACTAGCGCAGATTAGCCAATTAATATCATCGTTATTATCATCATACGAAAGATACGTTTGACAGAATGTAGAGCTACGTGGCCACGGTCTAATTTGAGGTTATGTTCCTGCATTTGCTTATTGGACTGATGAGGACCACTAAAACGCTAGAAGAGCCCTTCACGGTTTGACGTTTTGAGCCGGTGCTTTATGGATTACCTAATAGGACGGACTCCTTGAGAATTGGGTATTACCTCAGCTACGCAATAAATTCATTGTACTTCATGGACCTGAAGATTCATTGTCCATAACAGGCCGGTCATGGAGCTGCTGTGTTGAGCACCGGTAACACTAAAGCCCGCTGCTGGACACCATCCCGAATTATTAACTAATACGTACCGTCCCTGCAGCTTCAATCCATAAAGTCTGCCATAATGTTGGTCTCTTATCTCCTGCAGTATCAAACCTTTACAAACGGTTCTTGCATCATAATTGTATAAGTTATGTAGGCTTTATCATATCTCCTACACCAATGTGTCCTCCATTTCACACCCCTGACACTAGTAGGACAGTGTTTTTATTGAAGCGCTTGTAAATACTTCAGCACGAAGAAAGTCCGTTGAAACAATCAGGATACAGAAAAACGCAGTCACATAGAATTTACAAATCACTTTTAGGTTTCGGTACTCTCTGAATCATGATTTTCCATAAAAAATAAATTTTTTTTCAAATTAGGTGTTAATCCCTTCCTAACCGTGAGGTTGGCTAGAAATTGAGAGTATAGCGTCGTTAATGAAGTTGCGTAGGGCTAATGTCAGAACTGTGCAATAACTTAGTTAATAACGACAACACAATGTAAAGTTGCCCTTGTGCACGCCAAGAATGCGTATGTGTTAACGGAGGTATAGCTACACTAATTCGTAAACTTGGCAGTAAATGGGATGTGTGATCAGCTTCACAGTCCAACTGCTACCCTCTGGAAGAGGTCCCTCGGTACCCATCGAAAAGAAGGTTGGGTGGGCCCCGAAGCTGGTCTGGATGTTTTGGAGAAGAGATACATTCTTGCCCTTGCCGGAATCGAACTACGATTTCTCGTATGTCTAACTCGTAACTGTATCCCCCCTCCCCCTTCCGGCTTCAGTGCAGACAAGAGTACATTACCGTCTAAAACACAACATATGTACATCAACAGAGTGATGAAATATCAATTACATCAGGGCTACATGTTTCGGCTGTAAAACAGCCATCATCAGGCCAATGCAGAACATATACACGGTGCAATATAAGCGTGCACTCTGTATTGTACCTTGTATATGTTCTGCATTGACCTGACTTTGGCTCTTTTACAGCCGAAACATGTAGCCCTGATATAATTAACATTTCATCACTGTGTTGATGTACATATGTAAAGAGAATGGAAGAGGAAGCGATGCCAAGAAAGATAATGGAAGGAAGACTGTTTGTAGGAAGAAGAAAAGGAAGACCTCCTTTGAGATGGATGGACGAAGTGGTGGCAGACCTGAAGGCCATGAGGATAAAGCAGTGGATGGAGACGATGGAGGCGGATTGTTGAGGAGGCCAAGGCTCACCCAGGGCTGTAGCGCCAAGAGTGATGGTGATGTTGATGTACATATGTGGTGTTTTAGACGGTAATATACATATATTTACTACTACATAACGGGATGGCCCTTATAAAAAAAAGACTGAACGTTTGTTGTATTTTCACTTAAGTCGGTATAGGAGTTCTATACAAAATGTTAAGAAGGCTTGGTTGTCGTGAAAATCAGCTTAGTACAGCCCTACTTTACTTAACCCTTTAAACGCCCAGTTAAATCCCAACTGTAAGTCCCAGGTCGCCGAATTTTTCTTCGAGGTATTTAAATTTTGCGCATGATATTCGCAAAACCTTAATATTTCGAGAACTAAACGGGATAAATTTGTGAAACAGAAAGCATTTTGTGGGGAAGGAAACAGACATTGCTCAGAATGCCTTAAAAATGCTGTAATTTCCTTACTGCGTAA
>Ga0123354_10006814_pt1 | contig 17042 bp, 11 predicted proteins | sample TergutLab28metaG_2_FD_97872 | JGI IMG/M metagenome (GOLD analysis project Ga0123354, IMG submission 97872) | Labiotermes labralis P4 segment gut microbial communities from Petit-Saut dam, French Guiana - Lab288 P4 | ecosystem: Host-associated > Arthropoda: Insects > Digestive system > Gut ...
CAACAAAGAGCAGGAGTACAACATTATCAAACAAATTATGTACTACAACAACAAATATGACCCCGCAATCCTAAACAACCTCAGTAAAACCAAACAAATAGCAAAACAAGAAAAGAATAACATAAACAAATGGGCAAAATTTACATATATAGGTAAAGAGACCAAGTTCATTACGAAGCTTCTCAAGAATTCCCCAATCGAAATCTCGTACACCACTAATAACACGATCAGCAGAATTCTCAACCCAAAATTAGCCCACACAAAAACACGCAACCAATTTGACAAAGGCGGAGTTTATCAGCTCACATGCCCTGACTTTAATATGAAATACGTCGGACAAACTGGTCGATCCTTCTGTATACGGTTTCAAGAACACTATCGAGACTTCAAATACAACAACAATAAATCAAAATTCGGTATGCACTTAATAAAAAAAACCACCACTCCAGAGGACACATAGATGACATAATATAAATTTTACATATAACCAATAAAAGCCGTTCAATGGACACTATTGAAAAAACTGTATTTATAAAGAAACCAAGAACTTCAGCCAAATTAATAATAATAATAATAATAGAGCAAAACCGAACAAAATTTACGATGTACTAATTCACGGAGAAACCGATAGAGCGCGCACACGAAACATAAACGCATAAAAGTAACAGGTACTGTCAGTCGGTTGCCGGTAGACTGCACACACAGAGCAAGATACAACTGGCTACGCCAACGTAAGTAATATTCTGTACACGATAACGAAATCTTTATATTACAATCGATAGCCTACCATGTTCGCACATACTTTCAGATAGTAACGACAATACCATACCAGTCGGCGTACCATAGGAACAAAACCATCCCGTATCCAACAACGGTGACAATAATTACAGTACTAGAGGTACGCAACGAAGTCCAACCTACGGCTCGCGCACCTTATAACACCGGCACATGACCAACAAATTCCACTACAACAACAACAACTGTGAGTCTACCTACGCCACTTATAATTTACCTAACGTGCACTCCAAAACGACGCCCAAGACAATGCACACACTAGATAAAAGTGAATCCAACAACGTCATTAATTAAACCATATTGAACTGGATGACTTTAAAACTGTTATAATCAAAATCCTAATTGATACTTAACGTGAACGATCCTCCCCCTGCGTACATTCATACACAATCATACACAATCCAGGAAAGTGTCACTACGGACTGCGGTATGACATACGTCCATCGCTGCAAGTGGAAATTCAAAATAGTTATACATTTTGTATTTTAAATCCAGGAACATTTAACCATAAATACAAGCCTCATAAGCTTAAAGGTTTTAAATGTAAACAATGGGATCCCATTGGAAAAAGCTAATGAATGTACCTTATTAAAATTTTATTAAAATATAACCAACTAATTGCGCCAATATGTGATTCTAAAAGCTTATTTACACATTAAAACACGTCACTTGGTTAAAATACTTCCTACAACTCCTACATGTTTCAGTCTGTCAAGACCTGAAGATGGTCTTGACAGACTGAAACATGTAGGAGTTGTAGGAAGTATTTTAACCAAGTGACGTGTTTTAAAGTGTAAATAAGATTTTAGAATCACATATTGGTGCAATTAGTTGGTTATATTTTAATAAAATTGAATTATTGCACGGTAAAAACATGAAAAGAATGTAACTTAATTAACACTATTCCTTGTTGGCCTGATAATGGCCGGGTAACGGCCGAAACATGTAGTCGAATGTAACCATTTGTAATAATGCAACTGTTTTATATGTTGTGTAACGACGGCATACTTTAATAAATAGTTATTACGTACACAACGGTATGGCTTCCTTTAAAAAATCGACAGATAACCGCTTGTAGGGTAAGAAGTTTGCATATAGATGGACAACACTAACAGTAGTAAGATGAGTACTGGGGATAGACCTACACATCTTCAAGTTAAAAGCATACCCTGCAGAGCGTCTGCCCAGCTAACGTTTTCCTGGTAGAACGCCTCCTGGTTTTTAATATCCGAACTTCATATAATACACGTACAACGTTTTCCGGTGGACGTTTGTACGGTAAAAATTTATTATAATGTTCCAAAACCTCAATACAACATTTTTATCAAAACACTGTGCACGCAAACTGTACACGTTACTGAATAGAAAGCAACACTTTGTAAACAACCACATTGTTTGGTGATTCGGAAGCGACGTATTGAGCATTTTACATACTTTCGTGATAGTTTGTTACTAACATGTAGGACTTTTACCTTATTTTAGTTACGTTGAAGAAAATGGGTGAGGATTCTGGGTTAACGATATAAGGCATTAAAATTTTTCCCCATTCAAAATAATGAGAAATAGACTCTCGGATAGCGTTTCCGCGCAAAACATCTAATTTTCAGGAACGGATTACTAACTTTATGCGGGAGATGGCTCTACATCACTTGCATGTTCGTTCATTGCAAACATGTCTCTAAATTTTATTATTCACAACGAGCAAATCACACTACAGGCATCACACTCTGCGTACAGTCAACATTTGTATCTGAGTAGATTAAGAACTTCCGGAATTTATTTTTCTACTTTTATCGTGAACATAACTTTTAGTAGCGAATTTTTATACCCAGACTCGGGTGCTTTGCCTGACCTGTCTGCATAAACAACTCCTTCGGCAATCACATACCAGCGTCTGTTCAAGAAGTCTCAGTTGTTACTGCCAGACTGGTTCAAATTCCGGGTAATTAAATGTACACGATTTGAAGCAGTCGCATTGTAGTACTGTGGCCAGACGACGAAGACAAACATTTAACTTTAGCAGTTGTTAACTTCCAAAACACCAGCAACTTGTACAATCGAGTTTCTGGGGGGGGGGTATCCTGTCAGTAAGTGGTGATTGGTATAGACTTCCGCTGAAAAACGCAAAGGGCATAAGTCTCCCCGTGACATGCCATACAGGTACGTGTAGGGAGTAGAGGTACAGCTCTGTTCTTTCTTAACCTCAGCGCTAAATAAGGGTGGTTGGTCAACATCACGCCCCGCCGCTTTGTAAACGGGAATGAGCCCCTTTTCCAATTTTACAGAAGGTTGGGAGGACCCCAGGGCCGGTCTGGGAGGGTGTAGAGATGAAAAGGTTTTTCGACCCTTCCGGGATTTGAAACCCGAACCGTCCAGCTCGTAGTGATTCGCTATACCTATTACGCTGTCCCGGCATGCAGAAGAATGTGCAGGCCTGTTTACCCTCCTGTTGTTTGAGGATGCCGCCCTCCCAGTCTGATTTCCTGTACGTCTGCCTTGCCTATACTTTGCCATTTTCTCGGTAATGATTTCAATGAATGTGCTCCATACAGACTGCAGACATTCGAATTTCAAAATTTCGTGTCGTTTTTGTGTTGTCTACATCATACCAAAAACCCGTCAAAATCCGAGGCCCCATGTTTTTCTTTTCACAGCCCCCGCTAGTTGCCCAAAATAATACTCCTTTCGGCACCCAAGGAAGAGCGATGCCGTGGCGACAAAAGACTAAATTAACATGGCTGTTCTTTATATAGTATAGTACTAAATTCGTGCCAACTTTCTGTTGTTCTTTAAACTCCTAAATTGGTTTAGGCATGCTGATTAAAAAATACATTAAAATTCTTCAGATAAATTAATCTGGCGGGCTTCTTTGAGACGTGAGCTTCTCACAACAGTGGTGCTGAAGATTTGTCGTCTGGAATGTCAGCTGTGTGAACTGGTGGCAAACTGGCGTGTATCTGTTTTAAAAAAGGGCAGTTTCTGACCTGTTGTATGCCTTTAAGTCTTGTCTTTAAAAACGGACCTAATTCCCTTAAAGCGGGAAAACGAAATTCATACCCACATCAGTTTCTCCAAAGAATATAAGTATACTGATAAAATTCGGTCTTGGGGGAGGGGGGGCGGGAGGGGTGGGTGTGACGCTGTGTCATCGGTTGAGTACTTCCCGACGTTTCGAATTATCGTGGTTTCTTCATATCCAGAGTCAAGCAGTCATTCTTGGACTGCTTGACCCTAAAGATGAAAGCACTGTGATCCCTCGAAACTTAGGGAACTACTCGCCAGTGATACCTCACATACCAGAAGACCTGCATTCCGGAAGAAGCGCTAAGAGAACCTCAAATCTCTGTTGTATAATGCTGACTGGTGACTTATGTAAAGTTTCTTACTGCAGACACTGGGACTCCGCTCACTGGAGACACCGAGTCCTGGCCCCACAAACCGGCAGAGCGATGGCCACTCAGAGACACCATGGCATGACAGGCAAGAAAGAGCTCCCTCACCGTACGACAACCGGGCTCTTCCGGTCGTCTCAGTGGGGCTCAGCGACTATCCCATACAAGGGTGCGAAGGTGAACGTTCCGGTATTGTCTGGTAACAAGAAGGTGAGTTTTGTAGCAGCTTCTTCACCTGAACTTCTTCCATGCAACAAAGTGGTGATCCAAATGCCAATACCATTAAATTGTTTATCCATAGGGCATGTGGTACAGTTGAATATACATATTTTGCAAGCCAGTTTATTTGAAAACAGGACATATTTGTGGAGTACTTGCTTCAGTTTTCAGCAGGTCTTTATTCCGTACATACCACACATCTGTTACGATGTACACTACTGTTTTTGTGTACTGCCTTGCACATGCAACAATTTATGAGTATCATACGTGTTTCAACGCTTCCTTCAACAACGCACAACCACCCAGATCCTTTACGCACAGGCACAGCCCCACCTCATGCCCAGAAATATATAAACAGCTAAAGTGGAACACACGACAATGCAGCAAAGCATCGAAACGCTGATGGTACTCATAAATTAGTGCAAGTGCGAGACAGCACACAAGAACGACAGAATACATCATTTTAGCAGTTCTTCAGGCATTTCTCTGTGACCCTCAAAATTAGGGGGAATGGTCTTTGACCTTATCTAAAGATGGATCCAATCTTCAAGTCATGTTTTCTTTGGAGGTACTTTGTACAAATAATGCATAGAAACTACAAAATTCGAATCTGGAGTTACTAACATTATGTCCCGAATTTACTTGAAGCTAATTTTATGTACTAACGTTTTAAATGTATTCATTACATTACATTACAATATGTTGAGACATTTCTGAGATTATTAAAAAAAAATCCTATTTACAAAAGTTTGATACCAACTTGTTGCCCAACACTTTGTTATTATCAGTTAATTCTCCGGCAGGTTTCAGCCTGACTTATTGGCTGTCTTCAGGAAGTCTTCTATGATATATGCTGCGTATATCATAGAAGACACCCTGAAGATGGCCAATAATTCAGGCCGAAACATGTCGGGAAATAAACTAATAATAACAAAGTGTTGTGCAACAATTTGGTATTGACTTTTTGTACTATAATTAAGTTGCAAGGAAAATGTATAATATTAAATTAAAAAAATAATATCCTGTTCAATAGAGTAAGTACAGTTAAAGGAATCTTTTTGGATGTAAGAAGTTTTATATCACACCCCCCCTTCCCTTTATATATATTAATTAAAATTTAATTGCGCTTTTCTATTTATTGCTATCCACATAATTTTAATTTGCAGAGAATATTTTCAACTAACTGGAATAATCAAAGGTGTTATTTAACACCATCAACAGTTTCCCATCACACTCCATACAATACACACCATATAGGGATGGGATCCAATTTGGATGTACGAATTAATTACGGTCTAGACATGCATAATTTTTAAACATTTTAACAGACAAACATTATCATTATTATTATTATTATTATTATTATTATTTCACCAATATTATATTATATTTATGTGTACCATTTTAACCAAAACCTGTAAAATTCAGCTGTACTAAAATTACAACATATGTAAGCTTATTGTGACCTATTTTATTGTCGTATGTCTTAAAGAAATGTTGGTGTCAACTCTCTGAAGATGGCGAGATAATAACGCCGAAACACTTACGAGCTACGTAAAAAATAGTACCGACAAATTACAGAACAGTACATTTGTTTCTGTTAGATGTGTTTTTCACATCACCAACAGAAGCCAAATTTTTTTACGTCTGCGAAGTGAAGGACAAAAAATCAAAATACACAGCTTTTAATAAAGAGAACCAATTTTAAAAACAACTGTTTACAACATCTTAATATGTTCCATCTTCCGAGAATTAATCAGGTCCATAATACACAAATAACCAACAAAATGCCCTTCAATGTTTATGATGTATTTTAAACACACTTTTCTCACTAATGTGTTTTGGTCGTTATTGCGGCCATCCTACTTCCCACGCCATACCTCAGTGTCAACCAGTATACCACACCATCTACACATCACCTGCAAGTTTGTAAGAACCTCATCAACTACCGTTTCAACTTTTCACATTTTGTGTATTAACATACTCTAATACACACGTCACTCTATTACAGGATTAAAACTCAACACATCTCTGCACCCAGCATCACTCCACACAGACAAAACAATTTTAACTTCAAAGATTTTAAACATCACCCATTTTTAACCTATATTTATATTACTTATATAAGTATAACTGAAATTGTAATAATTTTAAATTTTTATGGATTGCCGACACGTTTAACAACATTGCACCTTTGTATTCTTGTAATATCACCCTGATGACGGCCGAAATAGGGACAGAAACATGTTAGTGAGAAAAGTGTGATTAAAATACATCATAAACAGTGAAGTGCATTTATTTGTTATTTGTATATTATGAACTATTTACATATTTTTAACAACAGCTTATTCCTATTCTGGTACCCATTGAATCGGAAATATTAGACACTTTTTTACATTTCACACATTCCTGTAACATAATGAGATTTGAATCTTAGTTACAACTTTTGTGGCATACATAATTTTCTCAATAAATTCATAAATACAAGTGCCTGTTGCTGGCCTTATACCCGTACGGCTGAAACGTGTAGTACATCTGAGATTAAGTAACTGCCAGAATTGAGTTGTGACTGATAGTAGGGGAAAGTCGCCTATTATGGGGAGGTTTTTACAAAACTGATAGTAAACACAGGAAATGTCTGAAACTATTTCAAAACTTAAGCATAACTTTATTTGATTAAAGAAGAGACAGTTGCTACAGAAACATCATATACAGGGTATACACAAAAGAATGATGCGGTTTCAAAAGTTAACAAGAAATTTATTTCTCACCTTACATGGGCACAACTTACACCGTCAGCAGTGGCAACTGCCCAAGTTTCCCATGCGCTACCAGCAGTTCACTTCTCATTCTTACTGCGGGGCCGCTGGGACAGTTTCCAAGATGGCGTCACAGCAGGAAAAGGCTTTCTGTGTGCCCTGTTTTGAGTGTCCAGATCTGTGATTACAGTGCAGCGAGAGTTTCGTGCACGGTTTAGAAAAGACACACCTTGCAGGAATAACATAACTAGGTAGTACCGACAGTTGGTGGAAACTGGATGCTTGTGTAAAGGCAAGAGTCCTGGTCGACCTCGTGTGTCTGATGACAACATTGAAAGAGTGCGTGAGGCATTTCTGCAAAATCCCTGCAAGTCGGTGGCTAGAGCAAGCAGGGAATTGGTCATGCCAAAAATGACGGTGTGCAAGGTGTTGCGTAAGCGGCTATGTTTTAAACTGTACAAGATGTGATTGGTGCAGGCCCTTACACCAGCAGACAAAGTGAAAAGGCATGACTTTTGCGAGGAGATGCAGTTGAAAATGGAGGAAACTGATTTCATAGAAAGACACATCTTCTCTGATGAAGCCACATTCCATATCAGTGGCAAGGTGAACTTACACAATGTCCATCTCTGGGGAACCGAGCAACCACATGCACAGATAAAGCACCAGCATGACTTCAAAAGTCAACGTTTTCTGTGCGGTGTACCACAAGAAAGTGCATGGCCCATTTTTCTTCACTGAAGCAACTGTGACTGGCGACTCATTTATAGACATGTTGGAAAACTGGTTGTTACCCCAACTGAACACAATTATGACGATTACATTTTACAATTGGATGGTACTCCCCCCATTTTCACAGGAATGTATGGGTGCTTCTCAATCGTGTTCTTCAACAGCACTGGATTGGATGTGCTGCAAAAGGAGACAACCACCATCTCCCTTGGCCACCCTGTTCACCGGATCTAACACCATGTGATTTCTTTCTTTGGGGGTTCATTAAAGACAGCGTTTATGTACCACCATTGCCTATGTCCCTCTTGGAACTTCGTGATTGGATAACGCATGCACTGCAGACCATTACAGCGGACATGCTACACCGAGTCTGGGATGAATTTGATTAGTGTGTGGATGTGTGTCGTGTGACCCAGTGTGCACACATTGAAGGAGTGTGATTAACACATGAGAAACTTGGACAGTTGCCACTGCTGACAATGTATGTTGTGCCCGTTTAAGGTGAGAAATTTCTTGTTAACTTTTGAAACCGCACCATTCTTTTGTGTAGAAAAGAAAAACGCGTGTAAAATTCGTTTTCTTAAAAGCTGCATATAACCTAATTAGGTGCACACTTGTGCCTAATTTGGGGAGGTGAATAATTTGCACAGAAAACACAAAGAATAGATATAGAATATAAAAAATTACAAATACAAAGGATGAAACTAAGAATAAAACAGTGACTAGGCTCAGAACAATATCTTACTCCATACCAGTAAAAAGTGTGGGCGCCCATCTTAAGCATTTCGCACATCATATCCATTCTCTTTAACAGCTGTCGCCTTCTTCCGGAAACCAAATGCCTTTCCTCTCTGTTTCTCCACTGATTTGGTTCTAAATTTCTTGTTGTCATGGCTGCTTGTACTCCTTCCATCCACGTTTTTTTTGGACATCCTCTTTTCCTTCTCTCCAATGGTATCCAATCCATAATTAATTTTACTATTCTCTCCTCTGGCATCCTTTTAACATGGCCATACCATTGTAGTCTTTTCTGCTCTATAATATCTATGATGTCCGGCTTCCATTTCACTTCCATTCTTTCCTTTATATGTTCATTTTTTATTCTTTCCATCCTTGATTTTCTTGCTGACTTCCTTAGCACATCCATTTCTGTAGATAAAATTTAATTTATTTCTCTAGTAGGGATTTGCCATACTTCTGCACCATACACCAAAATGCTCTGAATTATAGTTTGATAAATGTATGATTTTCTGTTTTTAGTAATATTTTTGTGCCACCAAATGGAGTTTAAAGCATTTATAGCTTTTCTTGTTTGACTAATTCTGTGTTTTATTTCTGTTGTATTATCTCCCAACTGGTCTATTTTTGTACCTAAATAAGTACAGCCTGTACACGGTTTTATTTCTTCCCCACTGTCAAATTTTAAAATTTCTTTTCCTTCTCCCATACATACATGTTTTGGTTTTTTTCTAAATTTATGGCAAATCCAAACTAACAGTCCAAAATTACACTTTACAGTGGCAATCCCTCCACATCACATATGATTCTGCCACTTTAAATCTGTCATCATAGCCTTGTCTCTAGAAAGAGGATAGGAACAATAGATGGTGCACGTTACAGCCACCCTTTATTATAAACCAAGTTACAAACAATAGACAGTGCACGTTACAGCCAGCCTTTACTATAAATCAAGTTAGAAACAATAGACAGTTCACGTTACAGTCAGCCTTTACTATAAATTAAGTTAGAAGCAATAGATGGTGCACGTTACAGCCAGTCTTTACTATAAATCAAGTTAGAAACAATAGATGGTGAAGGTTAGAGCCAGCCTTTACTATAAATCAAGTTAGAAACAATAGACGGTGCACGTTAGAACCAGCCTTTACTATAAATCAAGTTAGAAACAATAGATGGTGCACGTTAGAGCCAGCCTTTACTATAAATCAAGTTAGAAACAATAGACGGTGCATGTTAGAGCCAGCCTTTACAATAAATCAAGTTAGAAACAATAGACAGTGTATGTTACAGCCACCCTTTATTATATACCAAGTTAGAAACAATAGACAGTGCACGTTACAGCCAGCTTTTACTATAAATCAAGTTAGAAACAATAGACGGTGCACGTTAGAACCAGCCTTTACTATAAATCAAGTTAGAAACAATAGATGGTGCACGTTACAGCCAGCCTTTACTATAAATCAAGTTAGAAACAATAGACGGTGCACGTTAGAGCCAGCCTTTACTATAAATCAAGTTAGAAACAATAGACTGTGCACGTTAGAGCCAGCCTTTACTATGAATCAAGTTAGAAACAATAGATGATGCACGTTAGAGCCAGCCTTTACTATAAATCAAGTTAGAAACAATAGACAGTGCACGTTAGAGCCAGCCTTTACTATGAATCAAGTTAGAAACAATAGACAGTGCACGTTACAGCCAGCCTTTACTATAAATCAAGTTAGAAACAATAGATGGTGCATGTTACAGCCAGCCTTTACTATAAATCAAGTTAGAAACAATAGACGGTGCACGTTACAGCCAGTCTTTACTATACATCAAGTTAGAAACAAAAGACGTTGCACGTTACAGCCAGCCTTTGTTATAAATCACGTTAGCACATTTCCTTGTCCCATTGTAAAAGCAGAAAGTTGGATGGGATGAGAATTGGAGCAACAAAGGCTTTCTGTTTAAACTGGCCCATTCTGTTAGCAATAAATATTACTATTCACACAGGATTAAAGTGGCTATGCTCATGTAAAACATGTCACCGACAGGCATATCGAGGCACCGTCACCACTACTGTTCTGGCACCCGAACAAGTGACGACATGGGCCAATGGCCACAACATGCTGACAAATTCTGCCTCCTCCATGACTGATCCAGGTAAATGAAATTATAAGAATCTAGTCGCGCAGAAAAGTAAAAGGTCGTGCCAGAGTGGTCAAGTGCTAGACTTATATTATCATATTATTATTGTTATTATTATTATTTTTGTTGTTGTCGTTGTTGTTGTTATTAGAATAAGTGTAGTAGTAGTAATAGTAGTAGCAGCAGCAGGAACAGTGATAGTACTAGTAGTGGTAATCCAAAGCAACAATATCACTATCATCGCTGTTGTCTGACACTATCCTTCATTATCGTCATTATTATTAACTAACCAACTTTCTATTTGTAGAATACAAAGGTTCAACATATTAATACCAAAGTCTACAGCTGGGCCTATTTCTCTAAACCAATCCAAATTTTACCCTCCTATATCTGCGTTAACCTTCCTAAAGGTTTCTCTTTAAAATTCTGTATGCATTTTCTTTCTCTGTCCATGTTTGTATGCATATATGCACAGCCATTATGGACTTCTATTTCACTGTGATAGCAATGTTAACGGTTCTGTATGAATTGTGAAGCTCCTCGTTATGTAACATGGTTCAGTAACCTTGACCTTCCATGGTTCTCAAAAACTGATTATCACTTCTACTACTATTACTACTACTACTACTACTACTACTACTACTACCACCACCACCACCACCACAACAATAACAACAACAACAACCATCACCACCAGTGATAACCACGGATTGGCTCTCAGAACATCTGTAACCCTTACGTTCATTTCATCTGAAAAAATGTTCATTATCTTGACAATTGTGCATTCTGTTTGGCAAAAATTAAAGTGATTTAGTGAAACTGGTGTTTAAAAATCAATCAGTTTAATTATTTATAACTGGAATACTGCATTAAACTGTGATAAATATGTTACAGTCCAACTATGCCAATCTTGATGCAGGTTTGAAGGCAGTGCAAGATGCACCCGACATCAGGTCACCAGAAAGAATGTGTGCTCGCTGTCCAGGCGACAGGTCCGTCCTTGCTGCCAAGGGAACGACATTCACACTGGTTGAATCCCCTGCAGTAAAGCCCTGTCACAACAGTCCTGCCGCTCGGTGAGAGGGAGCACAGTACATCCTGTTCATGTCACTGCTTGTTTCTAGACCTAACCAGCATACACCCGGGTCCATAAATAAATGTTGTTGTGTTACAGAACATAATCAATCTATTGATAAAGTCCTATTTTAATGTCCATGGAAAAGCTCAGCTAGTCAAGAAATATCCTGCCTTGTATGGAACGCGTATTTTCAATATTTGTGTTCGTATCTCATCTCACTTCCTGACTCTGCCATCTAGTGCACCATAATTTTCAACACCACGCTTGAAGTTCATGTCATGTTGCTTCTGTTACTAAACAAAACTGCAAATGGTGTAATACATGATACGGTATATCAATTTCACTCAGGCATTCTTACTTTCCAACTGTTACAGAATTTCACAGAACACATATAGACAATAATTTTGCTTATGCTTTCAAGCAAATTATGACCTTCCCCAAACCGACTCTCTTCAGACTCACAGATACTCAACAACATTGCATTGAAAACTCTTTTTCTACCGAACTGCACCCAAATCGGAAAATGAACGTGAAAAGTAAGGATTAGGAATTCATTTATGTCCCTAAATAATGCATAGCTCTCACTGTGCCAATTTTCACGAAACTCACAATTACTCCATAAATTTTTTTATAGATCTACTGTGCCGAATTTTATTCATATTGGACGAAAAAGTAGAAAACATGGACAATGCTTCAGTTACGCCCGTAAAAACATATGGCTTTTATGACACATATATTCAAGAAACTTGCAACTGCTTAACAGCATGATGCAGACATCTGTACCAAGTGACAATAAATCAGTGAAAAAAATACATACAGGAAGGGTAGAAATTAATTTACGCCCCTAAGTAAACTATAACTCACTGAGCCAATTTTCATGAAATACGACTCTTTGTAAACAACTCCTACACTGAATCTCATGAAAATTTGACATGGTTTAGCCACTGGTATAGGTCACAGAGAGGCACAAAAAACAGGCATTGTACTATAAACATAACATTGAGGTGCATTCGTGAAATCATTGTTGCTGTGGAATAGCAATAAGTAGACTCCAGTTGAAATGTGATGGCACATGGTGACGCACCAGAGGGGAAGTGGAGGGGAAACTGGCGAATGGAGTAGGTAGCCAGTACCCTTCCCACTACCTTGGAATATGGTGTATCCAGCATTACTACCGCTGATGCGCACACCTCGGCTGCCAGTAGTCGACTGAACTGATGTCTACACTGATTTAAATGGACTCGTCCATTTCGCCGAAAGACTAAATCTGGTGTCTGCGCATGTGCCATCACAATTCAACTGGGCAGTACTACATAATCTAAGTGTGTATCTGTAGCCTTAGTAATCCAGAACTCAAGGCGCATGCTCTGTATTATACTGTCATCAGTGGCTGCTCTGTCTCTACCATATTTTTCCACGTTATCTCATAAATGACACAATTTTTTAAAAAAGTTATTGAATATAAAATGTATGTCTTGATTTTCTCTACAACTTTTGTCTGTAATATTTCTCATTCTAAGAAGAATTGAGCAAGATATTATTATAATTGTACATAAGTCTTCATATAAAGTACTTGTTATTCTTGTCAGATTTTAATGAAACATTAATTTTCTTGTCATATTTTCTAAAAATACTCACATACTAAATTTAATGAAAATCCATACAGTGTTGTTCCATGCGGATGGACAGAGACAGACAGACATGACGAACTAATGGTTGCCTTATGCAATTTTTCTGAATGTCCATAAAAATGAACATGTCAAATAAGCCACAAGTGGGAAGACAGAAGAAGAGATAAATTCCTGGAATATGTAAAAAGGAACTAGAGGAAAGGATAAGGAAACAAGATGGGAGTCTTGTCATGTCATGACACACCCTATTCCAAACATCACTGAGTGGTGACAATTATGTAAAATCTGGAAAATAAACCATATATAACAAGACATTCAAGTCACAGCCTCCAAACTGTAAATCATCATATTAGACTGTTGTGATAAAGGTTTAATGTGTTGTCAGAGCCAAATTATCTGAAGTGAGAGTAGAATCACTCTTTGGTCCAAGCCCTGGAACAGTTGTTGGAGAGGGAAGCTACAACATGCTGATACGTCTTACCCACAACAGACAGCAGCTTACATTGTGCAAGTACCACTACCATGTGACAGGTATGATACAAATATATATATATGCAGCCATGCTGATAAAATTTAAAGTTAGCAGGTAAATATAATAACACAGATGGTGCAGCTGAGAAAAACTTCAGCGAAAACTGTAATCTGACAGGCGCTTTTTTGAACTCTGATATTAAATTTTCTTCTTGGAGATAAAAAGAGAAAAGGAAACAGCCTGAAGACTGCAAAATATTCATTAACATCAGCCAGATTTCCAAGCTTAAGAATCAGATGTAGTAAGATTCTGAGGCAGTTTCAAACTACAGGTTTTGAAAACATGCACTTTAAAATCCCAAGTATGAACGTAATACTTATATGCTGATATAAAAAATGCATCAGCTTTTTGAGAAGTTTGCTGGCTTGCAATAGCTGTTTGCTGATATGTGTACCAGAGGAAAGAAAAGTGTCATTTTCAACACAAGTCTATTCTCAGATTAACCCCAGTGAATAGCAGACTTTGTGCCAGAGCTAGATTTTGGCACCCTCAATGAGCAATTAAAAAAAATTATGAATTTAAAAAATCACAAATATTTACTCAAATTTCATTCCTCATTATGTTGAGGAAAGTACAGACAACCTTCATGACACTGGAGTTTGTTGAAGCTTGCCCTTACATGCATTCTGTAAGGTCCAGTTCCCTCTTTTTGCATGTGCCCTTCCTAAAGGTGTAAAGGCTACACAGGATTATCTACAGTCCCATGACACACATTGTAAGTAAAGGAAATAGTACAAAACAATTATCAAGATGGTAAACACTGGTAAAACTTTATCTTTTAGTCAATGCAGTAAATGATAAATTGTCTTTTAAGTCCTTCGGGACAGGTGGTAAGGTGGTTTAGAAAAAAAATTCTAATTTTGTACTTTCTCTTAATGTAGGTAGTCAGAAGACTGCTGTGTGATAAAAGTGTTATTTTCCACTATAACTCCATTCTGTGATATTAAAAACTCATTTAAATGTAAAGGGTCAGTTGGCCTCACATATCATTCATCTCTTTATCCATTTTCTGGTAACTTAGTTTACAGATATACATACATTTTTCTGAGAAAACATATATTCCAGAAACATTAAGTCTGTGCTAGTAATTATACTGTCATTTGTACAGGCATAAACTTCTGTTTACACTTGTAACTTATGAAGTCATACAGTTACTAAGCATTCTCCTACAAAGATATTAAAAGGAAGTCCTTTGGGAAAAAAATCATAAAATTCTTTACAAGTATATTACTATGAGAAAAAGTCAGTAAATACAGAAAGACCACAACTGTATGTATAACGAAGTGCTTCACTATAGAGTTTGTAGTTTATAAAAATGCACCTTAATATGACACAATTAACACTTTAGGGACATATGGCTTACCTTCTTCTCACTATAAATTTTCCAAAAATCTAGGAGCTGCTTCAAAATTCTGTGCCTAAAGGGTGACATGAAGCTAGTTTCACACTGGGGGACCCACAAATATTAGGCACCACCGTACAAAATTCAGTTGTAAGGACAATCTGGTGCACAGGACTTGTGCACCCCTTACTAAAGTAATTGTACCAACACACAATCCAGATTCAAGGAAATGGACATGTACTCACATAAGCCAAATCTGGAAATTGACATAGTCTCAAAATCAAGTTTTCCTTTCTTTTGTCAACAGTCCGAAAATGCCCACCACTACACCTTCCTGAACATGTTCATGGGAGTTGCTCCCTCAGTAATGCATGGGGCTCTCGGTGTCAGTTAACCTGCAGCCAAGGATACAAATTAGTGGGACGTGATGTTACTGAATGTGGGGACAAACTGAAATGGACCAACCCACTACCACATTGCAGAGGTAAGTATCATTATTTGCTATACATTACTCAGGGCTCCAGAAATACTGTTGCCATCATTTTATGGTGGCAAGTCAATGACTCATACTGCCAGACTGTGTTTTGTAATACAAGTTCTAAGTTACATTTCTGGAGCTCTATAACTACTACAGCAGAACTTCTTTAATATGGCACCCACAGGACCAGACAATTGCCAGATTATCAAATATGCCAGTCTATCAAACAGTGCCTGGTAATAATTTGTCACTGCTTCTACAGTTGGGCTGCACAACTAATCAGAGGAGTATTCCACTTGCATATCTCCTTCATATGTTGTCTCAAGGTTATCGGGGTCCCATTCTATATTTTGTGGAACTCTTCAGTGTCCACAGTGATGCTGAAAGATCAGGTGGCTGTGGATCAGGAGTCTTCATACGAGGGGTGTTCAATAATTTATCTACCTAAGTAAGAAAGAAACAACTTATCACAAAAAAATATTTTTTTATTTTTCAATGTAGTCCCCTAATAACTCAATACACTTCACCCACTTTTGTTGCAACGACTTTATCCCCCTGGAAAAAAAAAATCTTTTGACTGCTCTTCAAACCAGGTCGTGACTGCCTCCTTGACTTATTCATCGCTTGAAAATCGTTTACCCCAAAGAAATTTTTTTATAACTTGGAATAGAAAATAATCCGAGGGAGCTAGGTCTGGACTGCAGGGTGGGTGATTTAGCTGTTGGAACCCACATTGCCGAATGGCAGCTTGAGATTTTGCAGACATGTGCACTGGCACGTTGTCATGAAGGAGCAACACGCCTGGTGAGAGCTTTCCTCACCTTTTCTCTTTGATGGCCTCTTGCAAAGCGGTAATTGTGTTAGCATAGGTCTGTCCAGTTATGGCAGTCTTCTGTGGCATGAATTCTAAAAGCAGAAGTCCTTTCTCATCCCAGAAAACAGTTGCCATGAATTTGCCAGCAGATTTTTCAACCCTAAACTTTTTAGGGGTGGGGGAATTCTTGTGCTTCCAGTGCATGGACTCCATTTTGGACTCAGGATCTCTGTGATATACCCAAGTCTCGTTTCCTGTCACCAAACGTTGAAAAAAATATTCCAGATCCTCAGTGAACAGCTCCAAGTTCTCTTGACAGCACTGGCGATGAGTGTCCTTCTGAAAAGGACTCAGCATTCTTGGGACCCATCTTGCACTGACCTTGGACATGTCCAGCTTTTC
>Ga0123354_10006815_pt1 | contig 17040 bp, 11 predicted proteins | sample TergutLab28metaG_2_FD_97872 | JGI IMG/M metagenome (GOLD analysis project Ga0123354, IMG submission 97872) | Labiotermes labralis P4 segment gut microbial communities from Petit-Saut dam, French Guiana - Lab288 P4 | ecosystem: Host-associated > Arthropoda: Insects > Digestive system > Gut ...
GGGACGAGGTAACGGGGGAATGGAGGAGACTGCATAACGAGGAGCTAAATGATTTGTACTCCTCACCCAATATTGTGCGGGTGATAAAATCAAGAAGAATGAGATGGGCAGGGCATGTGGCGCGCATGGGTGAGGAGAGGAGGGTGTATAGGATCTTGGTGGGGAAACCGGAGGGAAAGAGACAACTTGGGAGACCTAGGCGTAGATGGGTGGATAATATTAGGATGGATCTCCAGGCGGTAGGATGTGGGTATATGGACTGGATTGGGCGGGCCCAGGATAGAGATAGTTGGCGGAAGCTTGTGAGTGCGGTAATGAACCTTCGGGTTCTGTGAAATGCGGAGAATTTCTTGACTAGCTGCAAACCAGTTAGCTTCTCAAGAAGGACTCTGCACCATGGAGTGAGGAAGTAAGTAAATAAGTAAGTAAGCGAAAGGTGTGTGTGCAATGTATGTACCATTTTGTACACCTGTCTTTTTTTCAGTTTTTACATTTTTAAATCTGTAATAAGTTATGGAAATGCGTGAAGAAAATTATATAGGTATTGAAGCAAAGTTTGTGTTTTAACGAAAATTGGAATGAATGAAGAAACTGTAGTGTAATCCTCCATTATCCAAGTACTGTGAAAGTCAGTTTCTTGGTTCTCAAGTTGTATCACGCGTGCAGAACAGCGGACATCAGAGAGAGTTGTTGAGGGCTGCGGATGGTTGCTTGCACGTCTAACAGAATTATCCTTCAGGTAAATGTCTGCAATTTAATTACATACGAAATTTCCGTGAGTTACATTTAACTTATTCCGCAACTCTGAAAATGGCTGGTCGTTTGTAGTGCATTTTAGGGTTTTGAATAATGGCAAAATGTTTTAAATATTGAGGATTTTTGGTTGATGAAGAAATGTAGCATGAAATATGAATCTTTTTTGAGAAGGTATTATATCAGGGCAGCCTGAGCTCGAATCCTAGGACAGCCATCCCCGGATGAAAATCATAATGATTTCTGTCATTCTGTTGTAATAACTAATTTCATAAGACTGAACGGATTGTACAGAAGCTGAGAATGTACATTTTATATTCTATAATTATGTGATTCTGGCCTAAGTCTTCGTTCCACCAGAAGGGCACGAAATGGCAATTAGCGTCTTAACCTGCCAGTGCGAGATTCCTTCTTATTTCTACAGAGATTCCAGTTAAAAGAAGGGATAACGTGTAACGGGCTTGACCCGAAGTCAAGCACTTTTCCCCGTGACGGCACGCATTTTTGCGCGGTGTCGCCGGTCAGTTCAGTTTTGTTTGAGATACAGCAGACCCGCGGATGATAGTTACACGAATAAACGACGTGCACCCTACAAAGTTGGGACTCGATGTTCAGGCGCTTGATTGATATGATATATTTTTTAACAGCAATTGGGTAGCCACCCGGTGGCACTAATACAGTACACGTTTACACACACACACACACACACACACACACACACACACACACACACACAATACGCAGAACGACACGAAACAAACAATACATAGAAAAACACAAATATTTTGGAAGTGTGCTGGCCGTGCCCTGTCTTTGCGGGTTTTACCCTGGCATTTGCCTTACAACTGAGGAAAAAGTACGGAAAAACCTTAATATCGATAACGCAAAATATTCCCTGAATAGGTCTCAGCTCTACGACGAATTCCAAGTCGGGTCTCACTGTCCATCTGTGACCACCGGCCGACTGGTGTTAATATATCGTAGGACATTTACCTACTGGCGCCTGACAGAAGTCGGATGTTAGTGGCTATTAGGGTGGATGGGCGCACATTGAGGGAGGAACTTAGGATGAGGGATTTTGAAAATAGGGTGTTGAGGAGGATATTTGGGCCTAAGAGGGACGAAGTAATAAGGGGGTAGAGAAAACTATGTAATGAGGAGTTTAATGATTTCTACTCCTCACCCACTGTTATTAGGGTGATTAATATAGAGAAGAATGAGATGGGCTGGTTATGTAGCACGTATGGGGAGAGGAGAGGCGTAGACAGTGTTTTGGTGGGGAAATCTGAGGGAAAGAGACCACTTGGGAGACTCAGGCGTAGATGGGATGATAATATTAAAATGGATCTTCAGGAAGTGTGGTGTGGGGGTATGGACTGGTTTGATCTGGCTCAAGATAGGGACAGGTGGCAGGCACTTGTGAATGCGGTAATGAAAATTCGGGCTCCATAAAATGTGGGGAACTTCTTGACTAGCTGAAAAACGGTTAGCTTCTCAAAAACGACCCTGCTACATGCAGTAAGTCAGTAAGTCAGCAACTAAGTAAGTGTGGCTGGGCGATTGCAGTATGCCTGTACAGACATCGCGATTTCGCTTGGGAATGTCTCGCGGATGGGGTGTAGGATGAAACTTCTTGTGAAGAAATCAGTTAAGTGGGGGAGAACCTGCTGTACGATCGAACTTCCGTGTACAGTGTTAATTACTGGCAGACTCTCACAGAGGCTTCAAATTTATTCACAAACTTTACGACTCGCTGGAGAATCCTGTTCTGTAAATACTGCCTACACTTCCAGAGCGAGATGGAAATTACAGGGAGGAAATGTCTCCTAAATATATGCCCTATGTACTGTGCTGTTATTTCAGTGTAATTACATAGAAAACTTACAAATATTTTACACCGAATTAGTGTCACGGCAGCGCATTGATAGTTTGTGTTCAGCATAAAAAGGTTCCTGTTCTCCACTTGTCTAAAATAAACAGATGTTTCGATAAAAGCAGTCCCGCTACAGGCCCGGACAGGCCCAGAGGGCTCCAGGAAGTTAAGGTTCCCAGATTTCGTGACAACGGCACAGGATGGTGGTAGGTTGTCAGCCTTGCGCACCGGCTGTTTTTACCCCCAGGAAATACTCCTGGTACTCATTTCTGTTAAAGGCTGAGTCGACCCCAAGTTCCATACTGCGAACGGGAGGATTTTATGTCAATGAAAAATCCACTGACACCAGCTGGGATCGAACCAGAGACCTTCCGATTTGTAGCACAGCACCTTACCCACTGTGCTACCGCGGTCCCCAGATATTTTGTTAAAAACGAAAAATTTAAGAGTCTAATTAATTAACCAGCTGGCTAGATGGAGAAGATGTCATTTTGAGAAGAAAATAATCGCTCCGCGGGTAAGAAAATCACAAATACTGTAAAACCGAACTTTTGATTGCTCTGTTTGTAGGACATCTTCAACTACTTTGCTGACATGCTAAGGTGCTTACACAATTTAGCAGAATTTATAACGTTCGGAATTTTGTTGCACCACATAACATGTAAGGGGACCGCGGTAGCACAGTGGTTAAGGTGCTGTGCTACAAATCGGAAGGTCGCTGGTTCGATTCCGGATGGTGTCATTGGAATTTTTCATTCACATAATCCTTTCGATCGCACTATGGCCCTGGGGTCGACTCAGCCTCTAACAGAAATGAGTACCAAGATTATTTCCTGGGGGTATGAACGGCCGGTGCGTAAGGCTGACAACCTTACCACCATTCTGGACCATTGTCACGTAATCTTGGAACCTTAACTTCCTGGAACCCTCTGGGAACTGCGGGCCTGTAATGGGGCTGATTTACCTTACATAACATGAACATAGTTTTCTTGTATCCTGCGTGGACCCGGTGGGGAACGTATCTTGGATGTTGTTCCCACAGGGACGGAGCTCGGAACTCAGGTTAAGACGGGGAGTCGGGCAGGCCGCACACACTCTCAATAATCCCCAAGTAGAGTGTACTGGAGTTTTATTGTGCGTAATTAGGGAATAATTGCAGTTAAAACTGAACTGTATTGGTGACAATTCTCGCCAGCGGGCTCTTCATTACCGTTAACACTCACTGATCGTCCAGCTTCATTCTTCGTTGCTCAGTCACTGTTCGAGATACACAACAGACTGCAACTGGAGCACAAGGCAGCTACTGTTACATGCGTCAATCCACACTTTGCTCGCGCGATAAACACTTAGTGCGACCAGTTACAAACAAAAAGAAATAGAAGGAAATTATATTCCACCTATGCCTGGTCTGCTTACTAAGAAATGGAAGTGTAAACAAAGGGTATGGGTTGCAGGAAAGGCGAGAACAAAGCGTGATAAAATTAAGCTTGTGACTTACGTACAGTTCATACAACAATCCTGGAGAGAAAATAAAGAGAGAACAAAAAAAAATTAATGTGTATCAGCTACACAACAGTTTGACAATATTAAAACACAACAACTAATTGACCTCATGACATATACTCGATTCCTTTGATTCGGGAGAAGTCTTAATGGCGAATTTTTGTGAATTGTTCAATGAACCACCGGATTCCATAAAAGACTGTGAAATTTATGACCATCTTCACAAGAAGGGACATTCTGCCTTGAATTATTTAGCTAATATGGACTCTCCTTCGGAATCAGATACAACTTCTTTGGTTGGTTCAGTCTCTTTCTGTCCATTCCCACTCTAACCTAGTGCCTTAGCAAGGTTTTATGTTAAAAGAGAAGGCGCTAGGAGGATCAAAGAGTCTAATCCCCCAGCCAATCCGGGTGGGATTAGAACTCCATTTGTCGGAAGCAAGGGTTAGTAGCGGAAAGGAGAGGCAAAGGACTCATAGGAAAAGGAAGGGTTTAGGATCCAAGGAAATCCCCCGTGTTGGGAGACTAGGATTGGCATGATACCAAATGCTGCGGAGAACGACAAGTTTGAACGACTCCCCAAGGTGTGAAAGGTGGCCTGGCTGCTTTAGTGGCTTCCTGGTTGAAACTGTAAACATGGGCTATCTCAGCGCTTGGTTCATAGTTTACCCCCTTCAGTGTTGCAGGTGAGAATTTCAATGTTGTGTCCGATTGTAAATTCACATAGGCTAACACGCAACGTGCGGTAAGTCCACAGTACTTATATTCTTTACTGAAGAAGAAGTTACGGAATGGTCACTAGCAAAACGCCATGATGTTGCCCATATTCATTACGTAACAAACATCATACAATTAATCGAAGTACAGCCTTGTTTGTCGGGAGTTTTTATTTGTTTGTTTGTTTTTAGTGTCTTTGGAAACTAAACTAAAATTTCTGTTACTTACAATAACCCCACCTTAAGAAATGAATACGTGTAAGAATACTGGAATAACTGGAATAAATGTTTAGTTGGTAATATTACCGTGTCGACTATTGAAAATATTGTAGATCGCAAAGCAGCCCATCATCTTATTTTCTGATTGTGTGTAAGCCGTGTTCTGTTTTTTTTTAAAGTGTAGTGTAAGTTTAGACAATATAATAAGTATGAACTTTTATGAAGCAAGTGTAATGAATGAAAGAACTGTAGTTTCTATAACAATAATGATGATAATAATAATAATAATAATATATTCATGCTTGAAACATCACACGTAACACGGAAAGTACGGCAGTGTGAAACCTGAAGCTTGAGCGGTGGGGATAACCGCTGGTTCAAGAGAAGTACCAGGAAGAAAAGGCCTGTGACGGGATGATAATACAAATAATAATAATAATAATAAAATATATGTTTATCATCGTGCAGACTCAAGAACACAAGTTCCAACTATGAAGCCAGCACAAGAACACAAATACAATACAAAAACAAAACAGATGCCCTAAAATACAAGCAATGTGCTTATAACGTAACAATGAGGCGCGTTCTTATAACTACTGTTGCAGTGACAAATCAATAAACTTTACATATTCTTAGTGTGTGTTTGTAGCGTTAGTTAGCCAGCATGCAATGCGCACTCGCCGTAATATATCGTCATCTTTTGACTGTTTGGCTTTACAAAATTTTTCCACGTTATCTTATAAAAGGCACGATTTTAAAAAAAAAGTCATTGAACTTAAAATATACGTTTTGATATTCTCTACAAGTCTTGTCTGCAAAACGTGCTCATTCTTGGAAGAACTGAGCGAGATATGAGCAAAAATGTACATACGTCTTCATTTAAAGTACCTGTTATTCTTGTGAGATTTTAATGAAAACTTGAAATTTTTTCGATAATTTTTCGAAAAATACTCCAATATCAAGTTTCATGAAAGTACGCCCAGTGGCAGCCAAATTGTTCCATACGAACAGACAGACGGACGGTCGGACTGATAGACATGACGATGACAGTAGTTGCTTTTCGCAGTTTTTTGCGAACTCGCCTAAAAACTGAACTTTAAGCAAACAAAGCAAAAACCACAAATATAATAATAATAATAAAAATAATGTCATCATTATCGTCGTCTTTTGTGCTGTGTGCTTAGTCGACCAGGCCGCCCTTTCCAAATGTTTCTTCGTCACCCATTACATTCCTGATGCCCAAGTACACCTCTATGGTTATAATGTAAGAGTGCATCGATGGGAAGGCTATCTGAGGATGGGATATGTACAATTTTGCGATGATATTTTGATGAAAATGCCGCGGTAATTAGAGTTGTAGTTAGAGATTGTATTCCTAAAATACGAGTAACCCAAATTCAGCAATATTCTCTTCCACTATTCATATGAATTTTTTATGTAGCCTACATATTTTACTTCTACGTTCGTGCTTAGTTTTCCAGCACATTTTTATATCCTCACAAATAGGTTGCTTTATAGACTGAATTGTCCTGAAAATCATAGGGTGAATTATCTGGTTAAGAAATTTTTCTTTCATAGAACCTGCTCTCAAAAGACCCCTCCATGGTAATATGAACTGGCTGAATCTTGACAATCCAATTTTGTTGGATTCGATACTACTGATAATAATTCATGGAAATGAAAACTTGTGATGCCCTAACAGTGCATCCTGTAGCAGCGCTGGTGTTGGAACTTAAAACAGCGAAACTCTTCCTTCTTTAAATCTGTCATCTTAAGGTTCAGGCCTTCGGAAACCCTTACTTCTCTAAATCCTAACGTTCAGGCCTTCAGTCGACGGTCCTGGTTCGATCTTAGGCTACTATTTATGGATCTCTGTTGGACAGAGTGACACCGATACAGGCGTTTTTCCTATTATATCGGGTTTCTCCGGTCAGTATCATTGCACGAATGCTCCATGTTTAATTCCATTCATGTACGATTGACGCTGTGTGATCTTATCACCTGGAAGCTTGTTTTATAAAATTATTTTCTCTTCTGTTCGTCCAAGTTTCAGCGCCATGTTCTCAATCACTGTTAGTTCGTATCATATCCGTAGGGTGCCAGACAATTTTGACAAGCGTTCGGAAACAAAGTGAATCACAGGTGTTTTGTATTTTACATTTTACAGTTGGGTCCGAGGAGTGGAAATAAAATATTCTGAACTGAATGGCAGCAGTAACTGATGTTTCGTCAGCTGGTAGTAGCAGCCCGGCAGCACATGCAACCGAGATGTTGCATCCCAGTGGTATAGCGTATAAGGCTCTGCCGAAAGTGTGACTGGGAACATGAATCTGAAGGTCATACATTCCAGTACAGGTTCGTCGTGTCAGTTTATTCCCTCGGTACCTTACTCTTCCGGGAGTGTGACGGCTGTGTAGTTTCCCGACTTGTATCGACAATAGAACTAGTAATTCACAGTAAATAACATGTGCACCCTACATATGGGTCAGTCATAAAATAATTTTATTGCCCTTATGTAGTGACTTTTTTATTTTGATCTCTAGTGCCGACCTTTGATATTAACTTTAATACTGTTCTACTAGTTTTCTGTATTTTTTCACGGCGCGACTGCCCCTAGTGGGCCAGGACCTCTTCATTGTCGAATCTTCACGATCATAATCAAACACACTGAACTTCTCTGGACGAGTGATCAACCCGTCGCAGAGACCGGTACCTGACGACAGACAGCGTTCAGAAGAGACAAATATCCATGCCCCCGGTGAGATTCGAACCCTCATTCCCGGAAATCGAACGACCGCAGACTCACGCCTTAGACCGCGCGGTAGTTTTCAATATTGTCCCTGTAAGAATTCAGGTACTTCTCTTGCGTCTAGCTTTTCTGTTCCCTGTCGCCAGCAGCCCTTGTCCTGCGTTATCAGCCATCGTGTCACGTGTTTCCAAATAGCCATCGTCTTTAAATTGGTGGCCGCCAAGGTTTCGTTTTTGCGCTGTATGTAGATAATAAGGGCCACCAAAAGTGCTTACTGTGTTGTACGTACTATATGTAGTGAACAAGACGTTGCCCCAAAACTGCCTGGCACTTTTAGGGTGCCGAAAAATTGTAGTACGAAATTAGCGCCTCCTCCGCTGTTCACTTTTTAAATGTATTCACTAACGTAAATTAGTGTTCTTGGACACGTTTGTTTAGAATTATTCATACGGCTACACACCGCACGTATCGTACTGACGACACGAGGTAGGGAACTTTTAAAATACGTTGGCCTGCTTACGAAAATTAGACAACTTTCCTAATTTCACACCGTCATAAAAAAAATGTATATAATTCACGTGCGTGCTTTTATTGATAACTAAATAAGACAACACCAACAAAATCCACAATACTATGACAGGTAATTTTTAAAATAATACACCCAACAATAAGAAATGAAAATACACCCAAATTTATTTTCGTTGTCACACCGTGCATGTTGTTGAGTTACTCAATTATTACACCAACCACTGCACATATATAAAATTTACACATTAAAATATTAAAAACGCTCCGACATGCCTCGGTCCCAGGACCATCATCAGGGAGCCATATCGTCCTTGCGAACGTCACACTATAAAAAGTCACATTAATTTCGCTATTCCAGTTGGGTATTGTGGCAGCATGCCGTGTTGTGTAATGTTATGTTGCGAAGAGTGACCTGCAGGTCACTCTTCGCAACATAACATTACATAACACGGCAATCTGCCACAATACCCAACTGGTACAGCGAAATTAATGTGACTTTTTATAGTGTGACTTTAGCAAGGACGATATGGCTCTCTTATAATGGTCCTAGGACCGAAACATGTCGCAGTGTTTTAATATTTTATGTTTAAATTTTATAAATTTTATATATGTTCAGTAGTTGGTATAATAATTGAGTAACTAAGTATTTAGATTATGGGAGTGGCGACTGCTGTCATTCCGCTGGGTTTCCGGACCTGCGGAACATGCGGCTTCGAAAATAACGTTATAATTATGTCTCTAGGTGACCGACTGTTAAGTCATTAAGGAAATCTCTTGTCTTACTGCCGTTGCAATTATAACTATTAGTGATTGTGATAATTTATTGGCATCATTTACGATTGGGCGATTTCTGAACTCGACTTGTGAATCTATGATCCTGTGGGAATATAAGTATGGGTGTATATATGACAATGAAGAATGAACGGACTCTGGCGTTCAAACACTCATAATCTTACGTAGTCAGGTGTTTGTCAGGATTAATATCCTTGGCTTCCTAATGTCCGTGGCTTCCCAGTATAGTCTGAGCGCAGAATTTGAATATATTGCAGTATGCTGTTTTTATTCATGTGTCAGAAAGGTCATTTATTTCCATGCTTCGACATTCTTTAACGGGTAAAAAATCTTAAATGAAACTCTCATTCTTATCCTGAACTGGGAATCATAGCGCACTGCCGGCAACAGACGGAAACTATGCATCGGGTTATAGACAAACCGCCAACGACAGTTCAGTTTGTTTAGCTGCACCTGTTGTACGAGTCTTCTTATCCTGTCTGTTTCGTTCTAGCAGTACGAACTCTCACGCCTTTCAATTACATTTGTGACAGAACTTCGATAAAAATAAATGATGGACAGCGGATGTTCATTACTTCTAAAGTGCGCCTAGGCTAAACACGAAACAAAGCTCTAAAGGAAACACTGCCTCGTTGATCAGTCGGTTCTTTGGGGGATATTGTGGAACAAGTTTGGACCAGACGTGGGTTAAATATCACGTCTTCTTAAAAGGATGAAACCGTTCAGATCAAATGACGTTTATTCTGCTACTCTGCCTCTATACTACATATCCAGACTTCTGGGATTAGCTTCATACAGGTATAAAACACACCCATCTACAAATCCTGCGGCTCCGTTTAGAAATAGAAACAATACTGATACGTGTGGTGTGGAAAAAGAGCTTCAGACTTCAAAGTGTGCAGTTGTATACACAGGAGTAATGCTGGTTGCCCTCTTGATTTGGCTCGTTTATTCTTTGGTGTGGAAAATCCTTTTTGACTTTTCCGATATGAAAGTAACATACGCTGTGACTCACATAATGACTTTGTGTTTATCAGCTGCTACGACAACGGCCTCTTTGGGGCTGGAGCTCACGATTAACAGAAAAAGACTGAAGAAGATAATGCTGAAACTAAACCAAGTTGATAAAATTTTAATGCCAGATACTAACAGCGTCCATAAGAAAATGAATAGCCTTGTTTTGTTGGAACTTGTGGTGTTTGTGTTTCTGTTACTTGCTCGTCACGGCTATGAACTGTGGAGCAGGGGAGGGAATGATTATATCAGTGTTATAATCAGACTTGTGATTCACTTTATGAGCACAGTAGTGATAATCCAAGTTGCGACTTTTACACATATGCTGAAGCAGAGATTCCATTGCATCAACAGGCAATTGTCTTTGCTCGGTGACAGTGACGATCGAGGAACTAGTTTGGGGATTGTTAAAGTGGAATTTACACATCAAAATTTGGGCGTTGCTGCGGCCCAGAACACTGTGCTGGTACAGCATGCAGATGATATACCGAGTTCGAACTCTGTCGAAAAGGCTTCTACTGCTACCTCCATCTTCCAGTCAAATGCGGAAATTGGGCACCTCTCCTCTGTCTCATCGTCTTCAAAATTCAGGTCACAATCTCGCCCCCAGGATGTGGCAAATATACGTACTGTCAGAGGTGTTCATACCCTTCTGTACGATATAGGTGACTTAGTAAATTCTGTGCATGGACTTCAGTTGCTACTGGCTATGGCATATATATTTGCGTCCGTAGTGAAGTACTGCCACATGGTTATGATGTACAATGTACGTGCGCAGCCAGATAAGCTGAGTACTTTCCGTGTTGATGGGATTTTACCGCTTATGTGTGTAGTGTCTATCCATATTGCAAATGCACTGTGGGTTACAGCTTCATGCGATTCGGCGTGTTGTGAAGCAGTTCGTACCTCAACTGTTGTTAATAAACTTTTACTAAAACAAACTTTGTCTTCTGATGTATCGGCTGAGCTAGAGCGGTTTTCTCAACAGTTACTTCACTCGAAACTGCATTTCACGGCATTCGGGTTTTTCAGTCTTGACTTTACATTTCTGTATGGATTTGTAGGAGGAGCAACCACATACATCGTGATTTTACTCCAGTTTCAGTAATTTCATTGCCATTGTAGATTTTTAGAAAATATGGCTGTTTTAATATTGTTTTTATTTATTATTTTTAAATTCCTGGTACTTTAATTTACAAATTAATATACTCCTTTCTTTCTGTAACTGTTGGTTGATCCTCTTCTCGTGATAGGTTCCTTATTTGCATATTCTTCTTACCATGTGAAATGTTGTGGAATGTAGAGCCTCCATCGATAACATTCAGTGTGATTTTCCAGCTTTTTTGACGATAGGCGAGCGCTTTTGGCGATAAACATATAAAGTAAGTAATGTAACTTGTGCATTGTTATGAAGGTGCATCGACGTAACTTTTTAATTAAAGAATTTCGTTAAATCTCTTTACTTTATTAGTCAAATTATTAAAAAAAGTGAGCGCAGCATTTAGAAATTATAACTTTACCCATTTTTATTAACAGGACACTTACTTGCTCGGTGAAAATAACCAGTTAGGCAAGAGAGGGAATGAGGCAATTCTCTACAAAACCAGGTTACCCTATTCTTCATATCACGGATTTAATTAAATTCCTCTTTTTTTGTGACTTCAATTTTTAAATTTTAACTCTTAAGCGCCACTATATAACGAGGGGACCGCGGTAGCACAGTGATTAAGGTTCTGTGCTACAATTCAGAAGGTCGCTAGTTCGATCCCAGTTGGTGTCAGTGGATTTTTCATTGACATAATCCTTCCGATCGCACTATGGCCCTGGGGTCGAATCATCCTCTAACAGAAATGAGCACCAGGAGTATTTCCTGGGGGTAAAGGCGGCCGGTGCGTGAGGCTGACTACCTACCACCATCCTGTGCCGTTGTCACGAAATCTGGCACCTTAACTTCCTGGTACCCTCTGGGCCACTACAGGCCTGTAATGGGACTGCTTTATCTTTACCTTTACTGCATAATGAGACCTCGCTGTATAAGATGTGATTAATTTTATTACAAAAAGGGAAAACAGTTATGGTGCGTTTGAATGCCACTTTGAACGTAGACATGTCTACGTTGTTTCCGTTGTGTTTGTATTAAGTACTGTATAGACAGGATCTTTGTGGTGAGCTGACACTTGTTCAAGTATTCCTACCAAATATCATGAAGAATGATTCAGATTCTCTCAAAAAGGGAGGACTTGAGCAGTGTTGTACACTATTGAAATAGGCATAAGTGGACTGTGTAATGGTGTGAAGTGATAATATTAAAATTAATTGTTTTAAGGAAGGTTTGAGTATGGAGAGGGAATTCGTCTGACTAAGAATACAGTATAGCGGATTGTATGCGCCGGTGGTGGCAGAGTGTCGTAGGGCATGAAGGTAATGGTAAGTCGACTGCACCGGAAATTGTGGTGTGTATGAACTATCTGGGAACTATAAACATTTCAAAGACTTTTAATGTTGAAAACTGTTCTTTTTATTTCGAAAGCGGATTCTAATTACTTAATTAAATACGCTGCTTTGTTTTCAAAGATCAAAAATCTTTCTTAAATTGTCAGTAATAATGTGCTGAACAAAGCGCCTGTCTTGGATTATACCTAAGTTGCTTTCAGAGTGCAGGGATTCTTTTAAGGAAAGAGAAACAACTACTGTAAAACAAGACATGTCGGTCTGTGTGGTTCTGTAGGCCGGACGGTTTGAAACTCGATGGAAAGAAAAGGATTTTTCGTTATTTGGGTTATTTTATGCTGGAAGTTGCTGAGAGTGTGGCTAGTGTATCTGTCTAAAACAAGGCCAGTGATACCGGGGTGTTGATAAGTCCTTAGCCCGACCAGGAAGGAAACAATCTCGGTAGCATGTCTGGGACGAGCGCGATTTCAACAACATCGAGACGCGAGCTGTCATCATGTTTTTTTTTTCCTGTAAGGCAAGGCGCCGAAGGAAATTCACGTCATTCTGACAGAAATATTAGCTTGTTTCCTTCCTGATCGGGCTAAGGACTTATCAGCACCCCTGTAGAAGGTTGATAATTTTTAGGGGTAATAAGGATATGGGAACAGAGGAAGAGAAGAAGAAAATATTGCCTCTCCCAAACTGATGATCCTATTCCTGTTACACTTTGATGTTAAGTTTGAAGTGTTGTTGGGAAATGTTAATTATAATTCATAGGTATTCAGTTAAAGCCCTCATTTACAGAGAATTTATACAAAATTTTATGTTCTGTTTAAAAAGGGCTGGTGTGCAAAAATTTATTTCAAATAAGGAACTTTTGGCGTGGAGATTTCATTGGACACGTGTCTCGGTGAAGTGTATTTGTACGTTGTTTTCTGCCTTGTTGCACCATGTCGGCACGCCGACTGTTCACAAACACTTTGGGCGATAAAGAATTACGGTCTTGTACACACCCTTAGTAAACTAGATGCGTCTTATTGTAATTCTGTACCGGAACACCCGATCTGCTTGTGCACTGCACTCGCCACTTACCTCCGTCCACTTCCGCTGGGATGAACGTGTGAATTCCTACCTTAGCTCCCTCTATACAATTTAACGGCACGATGCTGGGAACATGGAGTGTTTTACCACTGTAATTACATTGTAGCTATGTTCGTCACAGTACAGAGAATTACTAGTTTAGCGGAAACCTTCACATGCAATGTTTTTGTAATACACGTTTTATGTCAACTTTCTTTGCATGTATCCAATTAGGCTCTTAATATTTTGGACTGTAAGATGTCGATTAAAACATTTCTCTGAAGATATCCTGTAGGTGATTAAAATTATGTTACAATTATTGTCTTGCTGAAATAGTTCACTGTATTTAGGCGCGTTCGCAAAATTACGAAAAGCGACTATTAGCTACGTCATGTCCGTCCGTCCGTCCGTCCGCCCACATGGAACAACTCGGCTCCTACTGGGCGGATTTTCATAAAAATTGACACTTGAGTATTTCTCGAAAAACTTTTGAGAAAATTCAAGTTTCATTATAATCGGACAAAAATAAACGGTACTTTACATGAAGAGCACCAGATATTTTTGATCATATCTCATCAATTTCTTCTTAGAATAAGAAATATGAAATAAAAAAACACACATTTTATGTTCAATAACTTTTTTTTCGAAAGTCGTGCCGTTTATGAGATAATGTGGAAAAAAAATTCTGTAGAGCAGGACAGGTCACAGATGGCAATATGGCTCATGCGCATTGCATGCTGAATACCTAGGGCTATAAGCACACACTCAGGTTGTGTAATACTCATTGCTGTTTTCTGTAACAATGGTTGCATGAACTCGTCTCAGTGTTACATTATATGTACATAGCCTGTCTTGTCTCTTTTTCCTGTACACTTAATTATGTGCCTTGTCTTTATTTATGACTTTGAATTTTATCACTAACGATAATTTTGTTATAAATTATTAATAACCTTGCCAATCACTCATTAATCCCATTGGTCACTTTTTTAAAACTTGCTTCATGTTTACTATAAGGATTTTCGACATGTTTGTCAGTACGGTTGGCCAAGTAATGTAAAATGACCACTCTGAAACATTTAGTGTTTTTTTAATCGTTGAACCGTGCATTTTGATACCATCAAAGTCCTTCATTTACAGACAGATGCACTTTATATCAGTCTTCTAAACCACTAAAATTTACATTAAAACTCAAATTAAAATTGCAGCATGCTGCCACACCACCGCATAGTCCATAACGACGTGCTCTCACCGGCTATTTTTATAAATGTGACTTTATCTAGGCTCAAGTGTAAGCTCCCTGATGATGGTTGTAGACCGAAACATGTAGGAGCGATTTTAATTTAAGTTTTAATGTAAATTTTAATGCAAATTTTAGTGGTTTATAAGAATGATATAGAGTGCATCTGTTGGTAAATGAAGGACTTTGAATTAGTGTTTTGTTTTCTGGGATATCGTTTTGTAAAAATTAGCATAATGACTATATTTAAGTGTGTTTAAAAATTTTTAATAGCTATTCAGATCTGCTTTTACAGAATCCTTAAACTCAAGATATGAGATTGTTAGTCTTCCCGTTCTATTTCTTTGTGACTTGGTAGTTGCTTTCATAATTACAGAAAATGTTATGTGTGTCACAAAATGCTAGAAAAGATCTCTCTTTTCAAATAGACCATAGGAAAATCCTTTCCTTCTTCCCCCATGTTTACTTTTTCAGTAAGAATTTTCCATCTTATAATTTCAAAGATGTAATTGTCAACCTCCTTTCTGCACACAGTCATTCGTGTAGCACTAAAAATGTGCTACTATTTGCACTTTCATTTTCTCCTACTCCTACTCCTCCTCCTTTTTCTACTTCAAAACTTTCCAAGGCTTTCGTATTTTTAATGAAGATACGTGAATTAAAATTTACGCATATGAATGGCCTACAGTCACATGATACTTGTAGCGTACGTTACACATAATTCAGAAGGTTCATACGCAGGGACACGCACAGACAAGACCGAAAACACCCACACACAAAAAACTTGCGTCTTACCTTTTACAGTAACTAAGTCAGACCAAAACAATAACTGTGAAACACGTGGCCTTGTCTTTGAATCAGGGTAGATTAGAATTAAATAAGTGATTTGAAAATGTGAAGCGGCTATATTATAAAGTATTGAGTGTCGAATACAAATGATTTAAAATAACAATAATACAAATTACTTAAGAAATGAATAATCAGTGTCTTGTAATGGGTGAAACATAAATATGGTCATCTTATGAAATAACTGAGGTAGACGGAAATGACCATGTCTGTTGCGTAAGTATAATAAAATAACTGATGTCTGGATCAGAGATAATGATGATCATTTTAAATAACCAAAGCAGAATGAAATTGTGTATTAACGAAATAAATGACGGCTAATTACAAATTGTAAAAGTAGAATAAACGAGGCTGTCATTTTGCTAAGTGAAAAATGCGAGCATTATAAAACATGTAAAGGGACAAAGGGTTTTGCATAGTTTTCGTAGCATAAAAAGTATTTTGTAACATAAGTGTACTAGGATTCAATGACATAATATTTGCCTTATAAATGTTGGTTGATTATAAAATAACTAGAACTAGACTAATATGGATCGCTACAAAACTAATGAAAGTTACTTTATAAAAGATAAATTAGGCTAGAGGTGGCCATGCTTTTGCCGACTTAGTGCCTCGGAGAACCGGTTCCAATGCTAGGGCAATCCGCGGGGGATTTGTAATGATGAGTGTGACTTACGGACAGCGTTCCTTCCGGCATTGATTCGGATTATACAAAAAATTAATTTTCCGCTTGATAGAGACCACAACCCATGAAGCCGATTAATGCCGTTTGGGGAAATAATCGACCTTTATTTTGAGAAATATACGTAGCATATAAGTACACTATGCAACAAAGCACAGAGTTTCATATTAGGCAGTAGGATAGCTAACACTGGGCTAGACGGTGTCAACAGGACATGTAAAAGTAACTACAGTATCGAGTCGATGTGCTTACGTATGTGTAAAATATCATCATCATCATAAACATCAAGGATTGGACCCTTTGATCCGTCCCGTCTCCAGAGTTACAGCTGCTCACGCCAACGCTTCTTCGGTCTTCCAATTGTTCTCCTTCCTTGTGGTATGTAGTGGAATGATTTGTAGTGGAATGATTTCAAAGGGATTCGGTTTTGTGGCATTCTTTGCAAGCGTGAAAGCCAGTTCCGTCTGTATTCATCTATCGTGTCTAGTATGCCTGTAATCCGTAGTTCGCGGCGTATGTAGTCATTTGTTTTGTGGTCATAAAGGATGTAGCCTGCCAGAGGTCTCAGTAACTTCATTTCTGCCGCTTCAATTCTTCGTCTTTGTAAGGCTGTTA
>Ga0123354_10006816_pt1 | contig 17039 bp, 13 predicted proteins | sample TergutLab28metaG_2_FD_97872 | JGI IMG/M metagenome (GOLD analysis project Ga0123354, IMG submission 97872) | Labiotermes labralis P4 segment gut microbial communities from Petit-Saut dam, French Guiana - Lab288 P4 | ecosystem: Host-associated > Arthropoda: Insects > Digestive system > Gut ...
ATATGGTTTTTTTGGGTTTTTTTTCCCGGGGTGGGGCCCTCGGGGTTAAGTCCCCCCCCCCCCCCCCCCCCTTGTAATATCTTGGAATCAGCCATTACCTCTTCCTCCACATTTTTCTCTAGGAATAATTTTTAATCAAATTCTCTGACATGTACGTCATACAATATCATTTTGAGGGACTATCATGCATTGTTAGATCCTGGTATATTGTAAAATAGTTGATCTTTTGATAAGTGTGCAAAGTTTGGTGACATCAGTTATGTGTGAAATGGAGGACAAGATGCAGTCATGTGTTGTCTATACAAATATATTAATAAAAATCTTTACATATGTATAAATGAAAATATGATATGAAATTTCCACCAATATTTTTGTGCTTGAATATCATTATTATGATGTTCCATTGAGTACCCATTAACACATCTCCTGTTGAATATTTCTGATATCTGAGATTATTCTTGACAGTCTTGTGTTCCGTTGTTCATGACCTTGCCCATCTTTGATGTGCAGCTGTATGGTCAGTCTACTAGAAAGGGAGATTACTGTGTGATGAGAATGTAACATGGCAAAGTGCAGTCTACACACTTAGAGTGGTAGATATCAGTACTTGCTGTTTTATTTTATTGTATGTAGGTAGTTTTATTGGAGAATAAATATGGTTCAGTGTACCAGTATGTGGTATGATCAGATCGTTCCTGGACAGGATTTATTTCTTCATAGCAGAAGTAGTAGCAGCAGCAGCAGCAGCAGCAGTGGTGGTGGCGGCGGCGGCGGCAGCAGCGACGACAACAATAACAACAACAATGTGTACCTTCTAATCAGCATTGTCTTCTTTTGTAGTAGTGTCATGGTGACTTTATACAGGTAGCCCATTGATTTGCTACCATTCAATAGTGAGCTCAGTGATTTGTCACCATTCCATGCATTAAGTGAAGTGCATTACTGGAAACTTAGCCAGCATGTCTCACATTTTGGTTTGACTCATGGTGACATCATTCAATCAACATCAGTTTAATGCCATCATATGCTGTGGGAAAAGAAGAGAGTCACACAGTGCTGGTGTGGGTCAGTAGGGAGGGTGTGGAATAATAGTCTATTTTGATTCTAGCCACAAATTCAAGCACAAGCAAAGCAGAGTGAGCAGGTGCATTGTTGTGGTGGAGAAATTGTAGTTTTTATCATGCATTTCCTGTGGACACTGTAAGGTGTAATTTAATGTTGTGTAATGATGCTGATTTACAGTTTGACTTTGTGGAACAATTTCATAATGCACAACTCCATTATTGTCTCCCCCACCCCCCCAAAAAAAACAGTGAGCACATTTGTCACATGTGAGTGAACATGTCTTACCTCTTTTGGTGTGAAGATAGTTTGCTCATCCACTGAAGGATTGTTGCTTGGTCTCAGTACCCATAAACCCACATTTCATCACTTTATTATTTTTGAAATGAATTCCAGTTGTCATTCAGGCCTTTCTTGAATGTCCTGTCTTGTGAACATGCTTTTCACTCGGTAGGCAGGGCATGAATTTGTCAGAAGGCTGACATGTTCGGGTTGTTTTTTAAGGTGTTATGATCTGATGCTAATGAATTTCTCATTCATTGTATTAGTTTCTTCAGGTAGTGATTCTTTTGTTGTTGTGGTTCTTTTGTTTTCTAGGACAAGTACAATTGTAACTAGATGTACATTTTTGTCAGATTTACTCATCAATAGGTGTTGTAAGCTTTTGGCATCTTCAGCAGATGTCAGGCCACTTGGGAACTTTGGAAGCACTCAAACATCTGTGATTGTCTCATTGTCTGCTCTCCAAAATCTACTGTCAAGGGTTTGAAACATTACATAGAATTTTTACCAAGTTTCAAGCAAAATTTGATGCATTCTGCAATTTTCTAGATATGCCATCATCACAGATTTAACTATCATGTCCTTGTACATAACAAAAGATTACTCAGCAGTCACTCTTTAACAGCCTTATTGCAAGCAGGAAATGACTCAACATACTTTATTGTATCTATACATAGCGGTAGATGTTTATGCTGGCAGAAGTAGTGTCATCACGTGCTTTGCCCAATAAGTATTTGATCACACAATGTAGGTGGAGATGTGCAACACACATTAACTTTCAGCAAATCATAGGTTTGCTCATGCACAGCTCCATTGATTTTTATTTCTGAGAACACAGGTACCTGTGATGTTCACATGAAGGTCACCTGTGTTGCTGAACACAATTGATGATGGTAGTTCATGTACTTGTACTTTTCATTCTGTAAGAGAATATGTGGTTGCTCCCAACAGGAGCATATCACAGTTGGACAAGATGTCACAATTTTAAAACCTTGTATATGCTGTAATTGAATGACGTGTCTGAAGTCTTCACAGTTGTGGAATACTGTAGGATTGCTTGCAGAGAACAATCACAGTAAAACACATACAACGTTATTTATTAAAGTCTTAAAAGTCGGTCCATTGTGTGTTATAAGTTGTGGCTGGAATGCTGTGGTCAAAGTGTGTCTGTGTGGTGAAGCGGCTTGGAGGCGGTATGTTTGTTGGCTGAGCCTGGCCATAGGGCCACTGTGAATTGTAGTGGCATGCTCGGCTGACTGGTGGAGTGCCTGGTCCACGAGGCAGCGTGGCCGGGCATTCGAACGTTGTATCTTTCTTCTTGATGTTTCGAAGCTGGTTATTCCCTTCTTGATGTGTACGCCTTCTTTAGTGGTCCTTGTATGCTAACAGCTTGGAAACTGGTCTCTTCATTTACACTGATCTCCTGCTGTTCAGCCTGGTCTGCTATTGGCTGAAGAGTTGTCGGTGTGGTCTAGAAAGGCCATTTTGCTGATGCAGGTATTTTCACTCTGTGGCTGGTTAAGAAGCGGTGACGGGAAAAAGAGAGAGGTAGAAGGAGAGAGAGAGAATGTTGCTGTGATATAAAGTGGAGAAATAGTTGCCGTCTTGAAGACTGACTTCGTTGCATGTCACAGATGCAGGTCGTCGTTTTGGCTTGGAGAAGGGAGCAGTTTATTGAGCGGAGAGAGGAAGGAGATGAGCTGTGATGGTTAGGCAGTTGTTGCCTGCTTCAGTGCTTGGAGTATTGTAAAGCGCAGAGAGCGGAAGGAGAGCTGTGATGACAAACAGTTGCTGGATGTATAGGTGTTCCAACACAGTCTTATCAGAGCTAGATGCCCACACTCTGATGAAATCCTCTGTTGAATACTGTGCCACTGCTAGGAAGCTGCTGCTGGTAGGCAGTGGTGTAAATTCAGACTGTATGTTCAAACTTTTGGCAATTTTTTTGTGTCTGTACATGGTGTAAGGTGACGTTTTTTGTATGTCCATTACTATATGGGCTCTGTAAACAACAAGTATTGTAGGTGAGGTTGCCATCTGACTCTTCACACCATTCCCTTCTAAGTCATACTTTTGAGTTCATGCTGTGTGTCTTATGCAGTTAAAAGATGCTGTAGGGGATGCAATAGATTTGATTCTTATGTTTACCTTCTTGTGGTTGGCAGAGTGTAAAATGCTCTGGAGGGGGGTCATGTCTCTTTATGTCACTACATTTTGTGTATCCTTAGAAGGTGCTTGATGATATGTTAAAATGAAGTGCTCTGTTTGCAACACACATGTTTTTACAAACTTATATCCCTGTTCACCTTCAGAATTGGTACAATTATGTGTAGTGTTTAGGAAGTAGAGACCTCAGACTAACCCCATGGAGCAAAGCCCTTCTCAAGAAGCTGATGGTATCATGGCTAATCAAGAAATTCTGTGCATTTTATGGAACCCAAAGGTAATGATACTGTGTCTACAAGAGTCCACCCACCACTTATGCCTATCCTGATGCAGATGATTCTAGTCCATGCACACACACCCATCCTATTTCTTTAAGATCCATTTTATATTTATCCACCCATTTGTGCCTAGTACTGTGGTTTCTTTCTAGCAGGTTTCCCCACAAAGATGCTGAGTGCATTTTTTTTCTCCCAACTGTATGTTGCTTACCCCACCCATCTCATGCTTGATTCAGTTCCCCTTATGATATTTGGTGAGGAGTAAAAATCATGACTGTTGATTATTAAAAACTCAATTAAAATTAATGTTTAGTGACAGGATCTTGCAGACATGGTAATTAACCTTTTAGAGTTCATATAAGGGTCGGAATTCTCGAGTAGCTGCTTCAGAGTCGGGCTGTCAGAAAGAAATAAAAGAACTTTGTCTCCATGGATTTATAAATAATCATTTAGCAAGTGATGGCTAAGTAAGGTAATGTTTTATGAATGATGTTAACTACTTTATGGGAATTATTCATTGTACTTTCTATACAGCAGATGATTATGGTGTAAAAAGTTTGTTTTTTTTATTACAGAAACAGGCTTCTTGTCTCGTTAATAAATTATGTAATGAAATTAATTATTAGGTTTTTTGTCAAGAAGATTAGAATATCTCTCTTTAACCACTTTTTTATTGTCACTTACATAAAACATGTATCATTGAAATTTCATACCATGAACACTTCTTTCACCCAAACCAACCTATTACTTGAACTGCAGATTGTGGCGAGTGGTGTATACATGTTACATATTGATTTGTAGTGGCATTCGCTAACGCGGGAAGAGCAAGCAAAATACTATGAGAAGGCACGCCAGGAGCGGCAGCTTCACATGCAGCTGTATCCAGGCTGGAGTGCAAGGGATAATTATGGATACGGCGCAAAGAAGAAGAAGAGAAAGAAAGAACGTTCAGCCGACCCAGGAGGTACCCTTTCCAGTAGTGCTAGAACAGCAGTTTCATAGGGGACATGCTACCGCCGTGATGTGCTGAAAATACCCAGGTCGGAACTGAAGGGGGGGGGGAACAAAAACAAAAAAAAAACAAAAGTCTGGGAACTGAAGTGTAAAGTCTGGGTCTAGTAACTTTACTGTTTTTGTCAATTTGCTGAGCAGAATAGGTTGATATGGGAAAAGTGCATTTGGCCTCCAGAATTTCCAAAACCCATGAAAGGGAGATGTTGTCCTACTGAAGAGTTCTGAGGATATTGATCCTCTCCCTGGCTGTTCTTCTAGCACGACAGAGACGGAAAGTCGGAACCCCCTCAAAATTATGCATTTAAAAACAAAACACAACTTGTTTCTTTATAATGCCTTTTTTTATTTGGAGCAACAAAAATTAGCCTTATTTTTGTGTTTGTAATTGCTTGTTTTGTTCTCCCGTAGTGGCACGCGCTAGGCCGGGAGGAACAAGCCAAGTATTACGAACTGGCTCGCCGAGAGCGGCAGTTACACATGCAGCTCTACCCCGATTGGTCGTCTCGTGCTAACTCTTCCCGTGGCAAGAAGAGGAAACGCAAACAAGAGACAAATGACGGAGGTACACGGCGATGAAATGCGTTGTTAATTCACCTACTGCTTGAGATTAACTGTGATACCGCGCCATACAAGAGCCACTTCTGTCGTGTGTATCTGATTGGTTGCAACCTTTAAACCAATCTGATGAAAACAAACTTTGGATGCAGTATCAAGTTAAATACAAGTGGAGAGGAATTTATTTCTGAAGTTTGTTGCATGTGGATATATATATATTTATATTAAATTTATAATTTTTTTTATACTATAAGGGTTGGGGGAAGGGGTTTCTTCTTGATTGTCAAGCTGTCTAAAGACATTTGGGGATGTGAGGCCGTGCATTCTGAACTGGAACCTATTCTGCTTATCAAATATTTTTTTTAAGGCTTATACTTTCTTAACCTCCATATTTATTCCCGTTTGGGAGGCGGATTTGTCCCCTATAAAATTTAAACCATAATTTTTATTTTTTGAATGGATTTTACAAATTCAAAAACAATTAGAGGGAAAGATTTTACCTGCATGGCAGTACTAGTTAATGTGTTGTTTAGTGTGAAGTATTCTTGAAGTTTTGTTTGCATTTTCTTCAGACTGTGCATGTTTGTATGTTGGCTCAAACTGCATGTTTTAACTTCTTTGACCAACCAACATAATAAGTGTAATTGTGTTGATGTTGTAGGTAACAGTATGAAAAAGTGCCGCGCCCGATATGGTCTTGACCAGCAGAGCCAGTGGTGCAAACCTTGCAGGTAATGATGCATCCTTGGGTGTTTGTGTTGTCTGTGTACAAGTTTGTGTGTTGTGCTTTGTAGTGTAGTCACACCTTGTGTCTAGGTCTTGTTTCCATTATGTTCCATTTCTTTTTTGTCTTGTTTCATTTAATTTTATTTTAATAATTCATGTTGTGTTTGGGAGATTAAAAAAGGGTCACTCTTGGCTACTGTACTTTTGACTAGTAGAGAACCAGATGAGAGTATTGACACTGTTTCAGATTCTGTTGTTAGATAAGAACATTGTAGTGAATTCCTCCCAGTAGGATAAGATATCTGCAGTACTTTTGCCATAGGTCTTGACTGCAGAATGTCCTAATCCATTATTGCTGTGTAATGTAGACAGATAGGAGTAACCAGTTCATTGCATGTTGTTGAAGTTGTTAATTTTGAATCCATTTCACGAGAATTTGTCAGTTTTAGCTGCCACATGTGTGCCCTAAATTTATTAGATAATTGTAAAGATAAGTACATGAATGAGTGACTCTTTTTTTTATGACAAAGTCTTGGTTGTGCCCAAGGGCAGGATTGGGGGTTTCATACAAAAGGTCTCACTTTTATTTAAACATTTGGTGTCATCTTATCTATGTGGAAAGACTGTGCGTGCTAGATGTAGTCGTGAGAAGACACTTTGGTGTTTTTACGTGTGAACTTATTTTTCTCTTAACTTCTGAAATGAAAACACTCAGTAGAACCCCGATTACTAGGACTCTGCAGTGGGTTTACTTTGATGCTGGTGGCTTATCCATTCAAATGGAAGAGTGTCAAAGTGCCTACGCTCCCCAGACTAATGTGTCTTACCCTGATTTCTGTGAAGTGACAGTGCTTCTGAAGTACTTGCATATCATTTCACAAAATTCAGAACTTTGGTATAAAAACACACAAAACTCAAGATGTAAACATAAATGAAAACCTCTTGAAGTAACCAGGGTTTTACTGTGACTGTATAAAAGTAACCAAGTAGTGTAACTAATTCATTCAGAAAATGTGTCTTCCCACAAAGAGAAGAAGAAACCCTTTCTTTGATTGGCTTATTTGCGTACGGCATCGGGTCCAGTGCAAATGACAGTGAGAGCCTTGATACTTTCTGGTGCATAGATAGACAATTGCAGTTAATCATTAAAGGGGCATGATTTGGAATGTCACCTCTCTCTAAAAGAAAATTTTTATTTTAATTTTGTAATTAAAATTATCTATACTTGTGGGAAATGATTCCACACATTTGAAAATACATTGTTACACTTATTCAAAAATATTCTTCAGTTTCAAAATTGTTTTTTCTCAGAATTCCTTCATTTTATTTTCAAAATTTGAAACATCTTTGTTGACACATTTTCTGAAATGCACATCTTGTTTCAAGTGGATTAACTAAGAAACCTTAATTGAAAAATACACAGATATTGTAAAAGGCATGGAGTGACATTGTATGACAGCTGCAGTAGTCTAATTATGAAATAAATTGGATTTCATGAAATGTGACTGCTCCATGTCTTTTGTAATGATACCATTTAGAAAGAAATTGTTGTTAATTGTTGATTTTCTGTAATTTTAAGTTTTGTTGTTATTTTTTGCTACAATATGACTGAGAAGGGTGTGACTTTAGTGCCCCTTTAATGCTAACTGATGTTTCTATCTTGTGCGGCGGATGCAGCCCGGACGGGCCGAGCCACGGGAATCCCCCCGGGCACCCTCCCGGACACCCCCCTGGCCCTGGACCCAATCCCACAGGGCTGGGGGTCCATGCTAGTATAATACACCATGGTAACACTACCACTAGCAATGCAGCCTCCCCGCAGGAACCTACCTATGTTAATCTCTAGTCAAACATGCGCCCACGGCCAGCTGTGAGTGTTTTACATTACCGTTCCATGTATACGTGTCACTTTGTTTAATACTAATTGCATGGCCTAACCAAGATTGGCATCACTCGCTACCCTCCGCCCCCTCCCCCAGTTCCAGATTGCATTTATGTCAGTATCACGTATGCCCTCAACTTAAAAAATATTTGGAAGTTTGAAACTATTATACTGGAAGATATTTGTCCTTTATGTCCCAGTAAGTTGCTTGTTTGTAGACTGCAGGGGGGGGGGGGGGCAGCAGAAATTAACCTTCACCTTCAGTATTTGTCTTAGTGCTGACAGATATGCTGGGCATTCTTTGTGTTGCAGAATTGTAAACCACAGTGAATACAGCTTTTCTTTGTTCAGTCTCCAATTGTTGTGTTATTTATTAATTTAGTGATTAATAAATTGTCAGCCATAAAAGTATGACCTTAAAGAAATCTAGAAACACTTAGTAATGGGCATTTGTGCTTGAAATTAAAGCCATTTATTACCATTAATTTATACACTGGTTACAATTCATGAGACTGAAGTGTGACCTGAATGATTCATCAAGTGTCTACACAGAAAACATACATTTGAAGCTTATGGATGGAATTATGAGCCATTGCCTTAGGCCATGTGACTGCAGTGTGTTGTGTGAACTGTTACAGCATGAGAGCTCACCATTTATGCATTCATTTATTTATTTATTTAGTTGTTTGTTTGTTTGTTTGCTTGCTTGCTTGCTTGCTTGTCTTATTTTTTTTTTAAAGAAACCTGTTAGGAGGGGCGAGAAATCTAATACAAAATATCTAAAGTGAATCTGTCTTCTTAGTGTCACATAAATGTCCTGGGATCAGTGGCAATAGGTTTCTTACATTTCTTACCATCTCTGTATCCCAGCCAAAGAAATCTCTGCACTTTTACTGTTTCATTAAATATAATCAAGTTCAGTCCACAACAAATGTAATTATGTACTAACATTTCCCTTATGGGATTACATTGTATTAAAGCTCAGCAAATGTGAGTGTGCTTACAGTCAGGGTTACTTTTCACATGTCTATTTTGATTGAAGGATTAATGTAGCACCTCATAACAAAAACTTAAAAAAAGAGGCAGTTACAGAGCTACAGTCAGAGGTGCACAACAATAAACCTAATTGCTGTCTCCACCATTTAAGAGTAAGCAAATGTGAGTGCTGGAATTCTTAATTAATAATGAATATGTATCAATCGATTTTGATTCTACTGACTCCACAACACGAGTTTCAGAACGTGGTCGTGCAAGAAGTACTGCTGGAGATACCTGTTATGATATATGCCAAAATCTGCCTCGTCTCAGCAGAAATGTCCTGGATAACCATAAAGACAGACTCAGTGTGACTGAATTGAATGTAGCTTTTTTTCTCACATGCAGCTGTCCGTTTTGGCTGCTGTAAATGGTAGAACACTACAAGGTGGCTTAACATGTATTTCTTGTCTGCCTGCCCCAAACAACTTTTTTTTTTTTTTGCAGTACCCTTTCTATACATCTTATTCACGGTGATGTGTTTTGATTTACAGGTGTTTTTGGAATGTTGGAACTATTAACACTGATTTTTGTTTTCTTTGTGTTTCATTAAAATCTTCATGTAAATGAGATTTTTATTTGCTGTGCTTGCTAGTGGTAGTTTTTAATTTTTTAATAGATGATGGTGTTGATTATTTTTGTTGTTGTTCTGTTGTGAAGTTCAAGTGACTGTTGCACTTTGTGTGTTTTATAGATTTCATTTTTGTGTATGAGAATGTTCCTTGTTTGCCAGAAAGGAAGACTTGCAATGAAATGTCTACTCATCACTTTCCCAGGCAGTGTGCTGTACTTTTGTTTATCACTGTTCTCACATCACCATTGTTCATTAACTTTTCAGTGTATAGGATTTATTTACATAAAATTTAATCATGTGTTTATCATGTACAGATGTATTCTACATGCCTTGTTGCATCCTGTGCTTATATGAGGTTTGTTCAAAAAGTATTCGGACTGACCACAGTACATGAAGTAGATAAGGCTTACGGGGTTTTAACCCTAATTGTCTTCAACATATTTCGTTCCACATCTAAACACTTTGCCCAACGTTTCTGCCAATGTTGGAAACATTTTGCGAACTCCTCTTTCGGGATGTCTAATAGTGTCTTCGTCAAATTTCATTTGATGTCCTCCGTTGCCTCAAATCGGTGTCCTTTCAGAACTCTCTTAAGCCTTGGGAATAGGAAAAAGTCACGTGGTGTGAGATCTGGTGAGTATGGCGGCTGCTGCAACTGAGCAGTGCCGTGTTTGGCCAAAAACTGCTGCACAAGATGTGAAGTGTGTGCAGGTGCATTGTTGTGGTGCAGGATCCACTCGCCATCATGCCATTTATCCAGTCGTTTTCAGCGAACTGATTCACACACATGTTGCAAGACCTCCACGTAGAATTCCTTGTTAATTGTTTGCCCGTTGGGAGTGTACTCGTGGTGAACGATACCCTCAGAATAAAAAAACGGTCGTCCCGAGCAGGTGCCACTTTCAACAGAGGTTCTACCCTCTTTACATCGATGGAACCAGTCAAACACTTGTGTATGACCCCATTGCATCTTCACTGTATGCTTGCTGCAATAATTGATACCTTTCCATTGCAGTTTTTCTGATTTTAAAACAAAACTTTATGCAAATGCGTTGTTCGGTACTTTCACACATCGTAAAAATCGCTATGACATAAACGCACGTGTTACTTCCGTAACCTACTACAGCCAACTGAGCAAGCACAGCCACTTGCAACTTGTGTCATGAGTTGCTAAGACATGTACGACCATGTCAAGACTGGTTGCAAACACATTCCACCCAGTGACCAATCACTACAGTTCCAATCCGGATACTATTTGAACAAACCGCGTATGTGTAGTGAAGTAACTACATGAAAGATGTTTCTTAAAACAGGATACAATTCCAGACTGTGGAGTCCGCTTTCATTTCTTTCCAGCTAGGTTAAAACACAAGATTTGAGGCTGGCATGGTGATGTTGCTGATGGTTCAGTTCTTCTGGGATGTTAATGATGTGCCAATCATTAAATACTTATCTGTGTTATGTGCCTAGCAAAATGGCGTAACCTTTCAGAAGACTTGAATCTTATAATGTATAATTATTTAACAAGAATTTCTTAGGATTTTTGCTGCCTTTATGCCCAAAAATCTTTTCTTTTAATCTACATGGTTTGTTTAGCATGTAATTTAGATTAATAATTGTGTAATTTAATGCTCAGTTATTTACATAATTCCACTGGCACACTGTAGATTCCCAGTACATTAAATTTGTCAGGTATAACCTCAGATGTTTCAGCAGCCTCCTTGTTTATATTTTCAGCATAACAACAATATGCATAGAGGTTTAGTTATGTTATTGTGTAGCTACATATTAAATTTCACATGCATAGTTTAGTCCTTTTATTGGTTTAGGTACAGTTTTGTGGAGTTTGATCCCATGTTGTTGCCTCAATCCTCAGGGTAGTTATTCTGAAAGTGAAGGCATTGGGTTCTGCTAAAATGTTTGTGATTATCTACCAAACTACACAATATCGCATCCCAGATAGGCTGTAATCATGATACTTTCTGCCATGAGGAACTCACATATTTTCAATTTGTTAGCTGTTGCCTGTCTGATTGAAAGCTAGGTGAGGAAAATTAATGTACAAGTGAGTGGTTTCTTAAGGCTTTTACATGTTCATTTTAGACGTGCGAAGGGAAGTGATACTGCACTGAAGGGTTATAATGGAGTAGTGATGATGTTTTCTGTACCCATCCAATTAAGTAATAACCACAAAGTAGCAATTATGCTTTAAATCTGACGTGTCATGACTAGAGGATGAAGAATGTGATGAATTTATGAAAGGTTTAAATACTAAATTGTTTCTTCAAGTTCATGTGGTTACATGTATTGCATCTGCCCTTATGAAAACTGTGGCTAAATGCAGAGAACACAAAGGGAGTCCATTTCCCCAAGTTGCGTTGCATAGGGTGTATTACAGTGTAGTACCAGTATACCCAGTAATGTCAAGGTGAATAGTGTTTTGTTTCACTCTTTTTTAACCAGGAATAGTCCTTGCAGAATCATGTATAGTGAATATATCAACAGATGTTAAATTCAGTTTTAACATTTTTATTATTTCACTAAACAGCCTTTTAAAGACAGAAACTTATCTGTGTTATGATTAGAAATTCCGTACCTCACAGAGAGCACCATCCAACTCAAAGACTGGTTAATTGATGCTATTTAAGGAAGTGGTCCGTGTGTGTTGTTAGAATGGTACAGAACATACATGTGTGCTGGTGGGCATAATTCAGAGGTTGCACATGTTATGGCAGGTGGTACATATAGTTACCACTGGGTTTTAGAAGGGATAAATATCAGCATTGTGGAATTCGAGAAATTGTATACTGTATGTGAAATCCAAGAAATTCTATAGAAACCTTGAGTCCTGAGTATTTTTAATGCCTGAAGATGAACAATCGGTGTAATTTCTTGTTTTAACAGAAGATGTCTGTAGTCTTGGCATTGGATGTAATACAGATGCCAGGCCTGCCTGTCTGGTATTTTTCAACAGTGCAATACTGAGATACATTTTTGAAATTTTCATAATACACAGTTGCTAAGCTTGTGGATTTTATTTACATTTGTAGTGGTCATCTTTCTTAATATTTATGAATGTTTGGAAAACTGATATCTCATGAAACGATCCGTGTGATTAAATCTGGTGGAAACAGGTAGTACCTGTTTCCTTGTCGCAAGACATTACTTTCACATGGTTCCTGTTTACCTTCTGATGTCCATAAATAACTAAATAAATATGTAATGTTCATTATCTAGCACAACATGGGAAAAATGGCACTGCATTTTAGAGGCAAGGAGCAGTGCAGCTTACTTGTACAATGTAACCTATCTACTGCTCATTGTTTCACAGCTGGGTGTCACTCTTGCTATACCAGACCACTACTTTTCAGTTTTTATCAGATGCTAGAACTCTGTATATGTAGTTGACTGTCACTCTGCTAAAGGCAGTGCTGGATACCCGTTTTCCTGTGTTATGTGCTCCTTCCCAGAGAAGTAGATAAGGCAATTTATCCTATTAGGAGTGATGACAGTTATTTTACCATTGACTATAGTACACTCTCATTAACTTCCCCTGGTACTGGTTGTTTCTCAGGGTAAAGCCATGTTCTAGATAGTGTGAGTGGAGGTTCCTTATCTGTGGAGAAACTTGCAGAGAAATCATACAGATCTTACAAAATCCTTAAGTGCTTGTCACTTTACACACAAACTGAGAGTGAAATTTATGTACAGCTTTAACCAAATAAAAAACAGCAGGTAATTACATCTTGCATAATAGAATTAACCTGCCCTCACAGTACAGGACTGCACTTCAGGCCAGTGTGTTTTTAACTGGAATACATAGGTGACTTATAGCAAACAGGTGATGTTCCCACCTCCAACATATCCAAAGCCTGTCTCCCAGTATACCACATTGTACCAGTCACAATTCCAAATGTTAGTTGTGGTAACAATTACCAATGAATTTATATTGTTTTAATTTAGTACTTGGTGAAGTGTACAGTATATTTATTCATGTGATGTAAATATTAGTTTTAAAGCATTATCCATTTACGTGAATTTGATGGATTGGGTGCTGGTGTGTTAGTTAGAGACTCCAGCTGTGTGTAGTATGTGGCCTGATGGAAATTATCTGACCATATTTTTTTTTTAAACAAGAAGGTGCTTGGGGCCAAAAGTGGGGTGCATGTGGCCTTGGACCACCATGCACATGCATGAATTATTGCCTTCCGTTCGGATTTCTCAGTTGCTGGCAATCAGCCAAAACCGCTTCTTGTGCATGTTAGTGTGTGTTGCATTGACTATGACCGAGAAAACTGAGCAGTGTATCTGCATAAAGTTTTGCCAGAAACATGGGCACTCATGCACAGAAACCTACAATATGATTCACAAGGCTTTTGGGAATGAGTCATTGGGCCGTACACAAGTAAAGAAGTGGTTTTTGGAGGTTCAAAGAGGGTTGGAAGTCAGTTGAGAGTGATGAATGTTCCAAAGAGGCCCTCCACAATAGGAATCAACTGATGATTAATAAAGTGCCTTCTGCCATGCTGGATAACTGGAGAATAACAATTAAAGAGCTCTCTGGTGAGTTCATTTGGTTCAGTACAGACCATTCTGACAGAAGATTTGGGCATGTAATGTGTCTCAGTGAGATTTGTCCCAAAACTGCTGACAGTCGAGACGTGCACTTCAGTAGCCAGAAATTTGCTGCATTATGCTGATCAAGATCCACACTTTATGAAGGCAGTAATTACCAGTGATTAATCTTAGGTATATGGGTATGATCCGGAAAGAAAAGTCCAGTCATCAGAGCGAAAGACTCCAGGGTCTCCAAGTCCAAAAGAGGCATGCCAAGTTTGGAGTAAGGTGAAAGTGATGTTGACAGTTATCTTCGACCTGAAGGCATCGTTCTCCATGAGTATGCACCAGATGGTCAAGCTGTTAACAAGGAGTACTATGTCAAAGTTCTCCGGGGGCTGCAAGATGCAGTGCGGCACAGGTGACCTGCATCATGGAAGTGAGGTGACAGGCAGCTGCCCCATGACAATGCCCCTGCCCAGTCATTGCACCTTGTCCAGAAATTTTTGGCTACACATCAGGTCCCACAAGTACTGTATTCCTCCTATCCACCAGAGATGGCCCTGTGTGATTTTTTCCTATTCCCAAAGGTGAAAATGCTGTTGAAGGGGAATAGGTTTCAAGACTCAGTGGAGATAAAACAGAGAGCAACGACACACCTGTTGGCTCTTCCAAAGAGTCAGTTCCAATAGTCCTTTGGTCAATGGAAGGACCACTGGAACAAGTGTGTGTGGTGTCTGAAGGGGGGCTACTTTGAAGGGGATTAGGACTGCAACATCATAGGTTAGTTAGTTTGTTTTTCACGGCCCTTGGTCGGATACTTTTTGATCAGGCCACATATTTCCTGCATGTGCAGTCTAGGCAGAGTTGTTACGCCTAGAGACAAAGGTTAAGGAGCACAGATGGTGCATGTGTTTTGGTTATCTAGAGAAGTCAGACGTGGCCAAGAGAGCACCAGCCATTGGCTTGATAACCAAATCCATAAGATATGCATCCTCCATAACAAATTCAGATACAGTGATTATATTGTCAGGGAAGCAATAGAATCAAGTTCCATTTGATTGGGCTGTGCCTTGAGCAGGACATGGAAACCTCTGATATGCTGCCTAGAAGAATGTAAGAAGCCTCCTCAACACTCATAATTTTAGCTATGGGCCTGGGTTGCTAGAGCCAGTATATGCAAGGGGTGCACAAATCCTGGGAACCTGGTCACCTCAGGTACTAAATTTTGTACAGTGGTACCTGATAAATTTGTGGGTCCTCTTGTACTACTTCACTTCACCCTACTGGTACCTAGAAATTGGATTTTTCTCCTGGATTTTTGGAATATGTGTGCACCCCTGGTGTAGTCTTTCAGGACATGTTTACAGCTGCCCTTGCTAGGGCCTCTCCTCATTCTTGGTCATGCTTATTTTATTTACATTTCCCCTTCACTTTTAATACAAAGTGCCCCTCTTCACATCCATGCTGTGCGTACCAGTTTTCCTTATTTTTAGTCACATTCATAAAATTGCAAAAAAGTGACTTATTGGCTTCATCATGTCCATCTGTCCTCGTGGAACAACTTGGCTTCCACTGGACAATTTGCATGAAATTTTATATTTGAATTTTTTTTTTAATCTGTCAAGAAAATTCAAGTTTCATTAAAATCTGACAAGAATAACAGGCACTGTATATGAAGACCGTTGTATTTTTGGTCATATCTTGTTCATTCTACTTAGAATGTGAAATGTGCCAGACAAAAAGTTGCGGAGAATCAAAATATACATTTTAAGTAACTTTTAAAAAACTGTCTTTTATGAGATAATGTGGAAAAATATTCTAGGGACAGGCAGGCCACAGGTGACAATATGGTGCATGCACATTGCATTCTGCATACCTAAGGCTACAAATGTACACCCAGAATATGTAATACTTCTTGCTTTTCCATGGCAACAATGGTTGCATGAATGCGCATCATTGTAATATTATATGCGCGTTGCCTGTTTTGTTATCTTCTTGTATAGGTCCCCCAACCTCCTATCTTCCGTGGATACATTTCCTTGCTTTCCCTCCTGCAAAACTCCATTTTTTTCCTGTATGTTTTGTATGCATTATATTTTATCAACGTTTGTACAGTGCTTCAGTCTCTATTTCTGGCAATTCCTTTAAAGTGCATTGCTTGACGGACTGCACTTACATAACGAGAAACAGTTCTTTAAACTGTAAAAGAGGGTGGAAGGGAGAACTAGAGTTTCTGAAGAGATGATTACAAAAATTGTGGAAATTCAGAATGAGCAGGAAATGCTATAAATTTAATTCAGTACACATGGCAAGACAAACTCCCAAAATGCGTGGTAGACATGGGTGGTTTATGTGTCACTTGGCACACTATTCATGACTTTTTTATGTGCTGGAATCACTGTCCCAAACAGTCCTAAAACTGCTGTCAAAAGTGAGTGAAGATTAATGTTAAAGCCAGTAGATGTAGGTTATGAAAAATTATGGAGCTTCCTGGAGTTAGTAGACAAAAACTAAATACACTAGTCTGGATAGAAAAAGCATGATTTATGAGGTGTAAATACACAGTATGTATAGGGGTCCTGAGAACTGATGATAGTATATTGGGTCTACTGGCACACAGACGAAGAAGAAAGGCCCTTTTTTTACGTTTTATTGACCATGCATCTGGATATATCCGTGTAATTAAAACCAACTTGATGCTGTATTTGTCCTCAGTTTATTTTGTCAGTCAACCTCCACATGTTTTGAGCATATTTGTAGTCCATCATAAGGAGGTATACTGTACGAGGTCTGTTAGAAAAGTATCCGACCGTATTTTTTTATGCGAACACCTGATGGATTATAATCTAGCGTGCTTGCATGAGCCGACCTTGAACCTTAGTGCGCATGCGTGAATTTTTTCCCG